>Ga0209164_1000204_pt1 | contig 187603 bp, 188 predicted proteins | sample MTBNYHSulfiMetaG_FD_187458 | JGI IMG/M metagenome (GOLD analysis project Ga0209164, IMG submission 187458) | Enrichment culture microbial communities from rom New York Harbor, USA that are MTBE-degrading - MTBE-NYH (New York Harbor Sulfidogenic)... | ecosystem: Environmental > Aquatic > Marine...
AGCTACGTTCGGTTCGGATAACCGCTGAAAGCATCTAAGCGGGAAGCCGGTCTCAAGATGAGGTCTCTCACTGGGTTAACCAGGTAAGGCCCCTCGTAGACTACGAGGTTGATAGGCTGCAGGTGTACGCACAGCAATGTGTTCAGTCGAGCAGTACTAATTGGCCGAGGTCTTGATCTCATTCGCGTGACTTTCAAGCGCTATGCAGCACTCAGGGTGCGGGCATCCTCGAGTGATTGACAGCAGCATATTGCTGCGCAGGTGAGAGCCGTCGTCTGCGCTCAGTGGTTATGGCGGAGGGGGTACACCCGATCCCATTCCGAACTCGGAAGTTAAGCCCTCCAGCGCCGATGGTACTGCCCTGTAGAGGGTGGGAGAGTAGGACGTCGCTGAGCGCATTCGACGGCTCTTCGCGTTGGCCGCGTCTCTCCGGCGGCACTGCCACGAACGCATCCGATCGACCGTCTGCCGACACGGTCACTCTGGCGCGCAATATGCTACTGGGTTGGTCAGGATTGTGATAGAATCCCCGTATTCTTCATGAGGATGCGTGGTCGGCCGCGCACAGGTCGGCCGACTGAGAAGGAGGCTCTTGTGGACAAGGCCCAAGTGCAAGAAGCTCTCGACAAGATACGTCCTGCGCTCCAGGCGGACGGCGGCGATGTCGAGCTCGTTGACGTCACCGAAGATGGTGTCGTAAAGGTCTCGCTGGTGGGTGCGTGCCGCGGTTGCCCGATGTCGCAGCTGACCCTCGCTAACGGTGTCGAGCGAGTGTTGAAGGAAGAGATCCCGGAGGTCACGCGAGTCGAACCAGTCTAGGCCCCGACGCAGCTTCATGCGATCGCCACAGCCGCGCCGCGATTCCGGCGCGGCTGTCATCATCGCAGGGGCAGTGTTCTCGCCCGCCGGCGTCACGACGGACTACGACCGCTTCTCTCTCTCCCGCGTTCGCTCGTGGGCATGGGCAGACCGCCCGCCGCACGAGACGCACCGTTCGTCCGTGACGCGTTGACGCACTACATATGGGATGCGTACACTAATGAAGCCGCTAGATATTGTGGAATGGACATCCGCGGGTCCTGTTGGGACCCGTATCCGCCTTGGCGAGGCGGCCACCGGGGGTGTGGAGTACGCGAGAGGGGCCCGACATGCCTGACACCGCACACACCAAGGAGTACTCGCGGGCAATCGACGAGATTCTCTCGCCGAACTCGCTCAAGGTCCTCCAGAAGCGGTATCTGAAAAAGGACGACGCCGGAAAGGCCGTCGAGAAGCCGTCCGACATGTTCATCCGGGTGGCTGAGAACATCGCCTCGGCTGAGCGTGCGTACGGTGTGGACGACGCCCAGGTCGCCCAGGTCGCGCATGACTTCTACGACCTCATGACGTCCCTCGTGTTCTTGCCGAACTCTCCGACGCTCATGAATGCCGGACGCGAGCTGCAGCAGCTTTCCGCGTGCTTCGTGCTGCCGGTCGAGGACTCGATGGACTCGATCTTCGGCGCGGTCAGGGATACCGCCATGATTCACAAGTCGGGCGGCGGGACGGGCTTTTCGTTCTCACGGCTTCGCCCCTCAGGCGACACGGTGCGCTCGACACATGGCGTTTCCAGTGGTCCGGTCTCGTTCATGCGGGTGTTCAACCAGGCGACTGAGGCGGTCAAGCAGGGTGGGACGCGCCGAGGCGCAAACATGGGAGTCCTTCGCATAGACCATCCCGACATCCTGGAGTTCATCAGGTGCAAAGCCGGGGGCGACTTTGCCAACTTCAATATCTCGGTTGCGCTGACGGAGGAGTTCATGCAAGCCGTCCGCGAGGGCACGTCCTATGACTTGGTCAACCCCCACGGCGGGGAGGTGGTCGGTCAACTCGATGCTGGGGAAGTCTACGACCTGATCGTGCAGATGGCGTGGGCCACAGGAGATCCCGGCATCATCTTCATCGACAGGATGAACAGGGACAACCCGACTCCCGCCCTCGGCGAGATCGAGTCAACGAACCCTTGCGGCGAGCAACCCCTGCTGCCCTACGAGGCATGCAACCTGGGATCCTTGAACGTGTCGAAGTTCGTCACTGCACGCGAAGGCGCACCGGAGGTCGATTGGGACGCTCTGGGCGACATCGTTCAGCGCGCGGTGAGGTTCCTCGACGATGTCATCGACGTCAACCAGTACCCGCTGCCGAGGATCGCCGAACTCGCTCGCGGAAATAGGAAGATCGGCCTGGGTGTGATGGGCTGGGCAGACATGCTCATCAAGATGGGAATCCCGTACGACTCGGAGGACGCCGTTGCGCTCGGTGAGAAGGTCATGGGATTCATCCAGGCGGAGGCCAGGGCAGCCAGTCGGAAGCTTGCCGAGGAACGGGGCAACTTCCCGAACTGGGCGGGCTCCATCTACGACTCCCGGGACGGCGGCCCTATGCGCAACGCGACCGTCACGACCATTGCCCCGACAGGCACTCTGTCGATCATTGCGAACTCTTCGAGCGGAGTCGAGCCGCTGTTCGCAGTCTCCTATGTGCGGACGGTCATGGATAACGACAGGCTCGTGGAGGTCAACCCGATGTTCGAGGAGATCGCGGTGAAGCGCGGCTTCTACAACACGGAACTGATGTCGTTGATCGCGGAGCACGGGTCCGTGCGTGGCATCGAAGACGTCCCCGAAGACGTCCAGGCGGTTTTCGTTACTGCTCACGACATCGCGCCGGAGTGGCACATTCGCATGCAGGCCGCGTTTCAGAAGCACACCGACAACGCTGTGTCGAAGACAGTGAACTTCGGCAACGACGCTACGCCGGAGGATGTGAGGGAGGTCTATGACCTCGCTCACGAGCTCGGAGTGAAGGGCGTGACGATCTACCGCGACGGGTCCAAAGAGGGCCAGGTCCTGTCGACCGGGAAGACCGCAGCGTCGGCGGACTCGCGGGCGGGAACGGTGCGTCCCGGCGAGATCGAACCTCGGCCCAGGCCTGTCGTCACTCAAGGCAGGACCGAGAAGATACAGACCGGCTGCGGCAACCTGTATGTCACGGTCAACTGGGACGAGGAAGGCATCTGCGAGGTCTTTACCCAGATGGGCAAGTCAGGCGGGTGCGCCGCATCTCAGTCCGAGGCGCTGTCACGGTTGATCTCGGTTTCCCTGCGCGCGGGCGTCGACCCGGATGCCATCATCAAGCACTTGCGCGGGATTCGGTGCCCTAGTCCTTCGTGGACGGAAGGCGGTAAGGTGCTGTCCTGTGCGGATGCTGTCGGCATCGTCCTGGAGCACTCGATCACCCTCATGGAGACGGGCGAGGTAGGTACCGGCGTCACCAAATCGGACGACCAACTCGATTACCTCTCGGGTGCGTGTCCGGAATGCGGCGGGTCTCTCGAACATGAGAGTGGTTGCGCCGTGTGCCGTGCGTGCGGCTACAGCAAGTGCGCATAGTGTGACGACGGTGAGACCTGGCGCGGCCGTGTCCGGACAGTTCCGGAGGCGGCCGCTCGAATGAAGGGGCGCGCATCATGGTTCTGTCCGACCGGACCATAAAGGAGAAGCTGGCCGCAGGCGTGATTCGGATCGAGCCACTGGATCCGGAGGACATCCAGCCCTCGAGCGTGGACTTGCACCTCGGACCTCACTTCCAGGTCTTCAGGAACTCACGATATCCGTACATCGATCCAAGCCGCGAGCAAGCCGGTCTGATGGAACTCGTAGGCGCTTCTGCCGAGGACCCCTTCGTGCTGCATCCCGGCGAGTTCGTCTTGGGGACCACCACAGAACGGATCGTGCTCCCGGACGACATCGTGGCCCGCCTCGAAGGCAAGTCCTCGCTGGGGCGGCTGGGTCTTCTCATCCACTCGACTGCCGGCTATGTCGATCCCGGTTGGGACGGGAGACTCACTCTGGAGCTGTCGAACGTCGCGAATCTGCCCATCATCCTCATGCCCGGCATGGCAATCGGCCAGGTATCGTTCTTTCAGATGACGACACCGGTGGAGAGGCCATACGGCACACCCGGATTGGGCAGCAAATACCAAGGCCAGACCGACGTGACCCCAAGCAAGGTCCACGAGGACTTCGGCGGGTAGAAGCGGCCCGGCTACAGACCCTCCGTCACGCGACTCACGAGCCTTTCCGGGACGAACCCGGCGAGGTACTTCCCCACTCGCGATTCCATGAAGGGCAGCCACTTGAGTTTGCGCTTGATGTTGCGGGTTATGTGCGCGGACCCCCTACGGTACAGATCGAGTGCCTCCTGGGACGATGACGCCTCGGCCACTGCTGTGCCGGCAAGCGCACCTGTGTACATGGCGTAGGAGATGCCTTCGCCGGAGGTGGGCGACATGAAGCCGCCCGCCTCACCGGCAAGCAGCACCCGGCCCGCGCCCTCCACGACATCGCGGGGGTCGCGGACCGACAGCGCCACGCCAGCCTCGCGCTTCACGCTCTCCCCGAGCTGGGGCAAGCGGGAGCGCAGGATCTCCAGCGTCACGTCTTGTTTCTCGTGCGGCCGCTTGGTCTTCGGGTAATAGACGGAGCCCACGATGGCCAGCTCTCCTTTGGGCACTACGTATGAGTATGCGTAGCAGTCGCCGATGTCACGCATGTATACACAATCGAAGTAGGGATCGAGCTCGCCTTCGAGCTGGACGAAGTCCTGCAGCGTGACATATGTGGCCACTGAACCGATGCCGAGCCCGCGGCGCACCGCGGAGCGTGCTCCGTCCGCACCGATGAGCGTCCGGCATGCGACACATTGCGGATCCGAGCTGTTCTTCAGGGTGGCGATGACTCCGTCGGGGTCTTCGGCAAAGTCGACGACGCGTGTAGAGCCAACGACGTCGACGTTGGAGGGGAGCAGGGACACGAGCCACTCATCGAATCGCTTGCGATCGACGTTCAGGAACGTGAGTCTGGTCGCCTTGCGCAAGTCGCGGTCCCAATCCCAGTACCGGAAGTTGACATGGGCCGGCTCGAGAATCAGATCGGAGGGGACGTCGGTAATACTCGCGAGGAAGCGCTGCGCGTACTCGTTGAGCATGCCTCCGCAACTCTTGTCGCGCGGCAAAGTGGACGAGTCCAGCAGTAAGACTCGTCCACGCTGTGCGGCTTGCTTGGCGGCCATGATTCCGGCAGGTCCCGCGCCGGCGACAACAGTCTCGTAGTCGGCAGTCGTGCGCGTCATGGTTCTCCTTGTGCGGCATCAGGACATGCGCGCTGCGACCCCTTACCCTTGGTCATCTACCACGGCCCTGGCACGATTCCTGCCCTGAATGGTGACGAGCCGTAGTATCATCTGGTCTACCGGCGAGAATCCAGGAGGCATGAGACTGATGGCCAAGTGCTGGGAAACACGTGGCTGCGACGAGGAGATGCAGGCAGAGTGCCCGCATGAGACGGTGTTCCACGATCGCTGCCCCAGCAAGTGTGCGTTCGCCAAGTGCGATCGTGAGACGCACGAACTCACGACGGATCCGGCGCTCATCTTCGACCCCGATATCGACCGTGATGCCGCCATCAAGGAAGAATGCGTGTACTGCGGCTTCTTCCTCAAGCACGGCCCGCGTCTTGAACGCGCGGCCAAGTAGGAGCGGTCAGTCCGGCGAGGCGCGGGCGCTTTGGTCGGCTACGATCGATGACCGAGGGGGAACACTCCAAGCAAGACCCGCGGGACGAGGAGAGAGTCTTGTCCCCGTGATTGATGAGGAGAGTCGAGGATGGATTACTATCCGCACTACGACGATTGGGATGATCTCTACGCGCTGATTCGTGACCTTTTCGTGGCCGCGGCGATCGGCTGTCTCCTCCTGATGCTGAACAAGATTGCCCGCGGAGTGACCCTCGGTGGCAGGATCACCGCGCTGAGGAAGCTCGACGAAGCCTATACTCCCGAAGAGCGCGAGCAGCTCATCCACATCATCAAGAAGGACTCACTGAGGTCATAGGACTCAGCCGCCGCGAACTCCGAGCCTGGTAGGGTCACCGCTGATGACTCGCACCCCCCGAACTGGTTCCCGGTCGCGCGAGAGCGTGGGGCGGGCTTTGCTGGCGTACGGACGCGACCTCGAGGCAGAGGGGTCCGCTCAGGTCGGCGGGTCGTTCACCGGTGACCCCGCCGCCGACGAGTTGATCGAGACGGAACCCAACGCGTTCCTCCTCGGCGTCCTGTTTACCCAGGGTGTCCCGGCCGAGAGAGCTTGGTCCGCACCGTATCTGCTTCAAGCACGACTGGGGCATCTCAACGTGAAACGTATGGCCGAGGAACGAGAGGCCGTCAGGCGCGCCGTGCTGCAGCCGCCGATGCTCCATCGCTTCAAGAACACCCTGCCGCGATGGATCTCCTCGGCGGCGCGGCGCCTGGTCGACCAGTACGATGCAGACGCTTCGAATATCTGGACACCGGAAAGCCATGTGGTCGCGGTGATCGAGAGGCTGACCGAGTTCGACGGCATCGGACGCAAGAAGGCCGTGATGGCGACGGAGATCCTGGTGCGCCATTTCGGCGCCCGACTGGAGGGGCGCGAACGCGGACAGGTCGCCTACGACGTGCACGTGCGCAGAGTCTTTCTGCGTAGCGGGCTTGCCGAGCGGGACACCCTGCCCGATATCGAGACTGCTGCCGCCGCCGTGTGCCCGGACGCCCCCGGCACGCTCGATCTAGCAGCGTGGCTCATCGGCCGGGAGACGTGCCGGCCGAGAGCGCCTCAGTGCGGAGCGTGCCGGCTTGGCGACGCGTGTCTTCGGCGAACGTGGATCGCGGTCGAGGGAGTGGGGCCGAAGCGCCGGACCGGCTAGGAGCTGCTCTAGGTCATCCCCCGGAGGACGAGTCCCGACAGCAGCTTGGGATAGAAGTACGTGGACTTCTGCGGCATCATGTCGCCGGCGAGCGAGACAGCCCGCATCTGGTCCATGCGGGTCGGCCGAAGAATGAAGGCGACATCGTGGTCGTTGATCGCCTCGAGCGCCTGGTGTACGTCCTTCACGAACGCGAGCCGCTCGAGCGTATCCGGGCGGTCGGGGTGTATACCGAGCAGCGGACCGAGTACGAGTTCCTGCAGAACGGCGACATCGAGTTCCTTCCAGGCATGCGACCGTTCAAGAGGGATAGCGATATCGAGGTCGACGTCGGCGCGCAGCACGGCCAGCCGGGGCCGCGCTTCTCCCCGGGTCCGCACGAGGAATGCGGGACGCTCGTGACCGTCGAGGACACCGGAGGGGTGTCCGGGTCCGAGCTGGGCGACGTCGAAGTAGCGTCGCATGCTCGAGTAGAAGGACTCGGTGTCGAACTGTCCGACGGCGTCCGCGACCCGGTGTGTCGGGAGGACCACGAGGTCAGGGTCGTCCATGTTGACCAGGGCGATCATGAGCCAGTCGTAGTCGGGGTCCGGTGGAGATGCGCCGATTGACTCGTCGGCCTCACGTCGCGCGTCCCGATAGGCAAGCGCGGTGGTGTAGCGATGGTGCCCGTCGGCGATGAATATCTGCTTGTCCGCCATCAGGGAGGCCAGCTCGTCCCCGAGAGAGGGGTCGGTCACCGCCCACACACGGCTCTCGACACCTTCGTCATCGGTGGCAAGGAGTGCAGGTTCGCCAGATGTCGCGCGGTCGAAGAGGGCATCGCTGGCGCGGTCCGGATCAGCGAACAGACCGAAGACCTGGCTGAAGTTGGCCGCCGTCGCCTCGATCAGGTTGTAGCGGTCCCCGAGCGCCTTCGGCAGCGTCCGCTCGTGCGGCAGGATGACGCCTGCGTCGAACGGCTCGAGCGCGGTCTCGGTGATGAACGCGCGCCGGCGGACTTCCCGGTCCGACCACCGGTACTTCTGTTCCAGGACATACAGCGCGGGTACGCGGTCTTGCGTCACCACGCCCTCGGCGACCCACTCAGCCCAGCGCTTCCCACCGGTCTCGTAGCGATTGCCCCGGAGGCTGGGATCGAGAGGACCCTCCGGGAGTTCGAGGGCGACCACGTTTCTGGGGTTCCGAGCCAGCAGCCGGGCGCGTTGCTCTTCGGAGATGACGTCGTACGGAGGAGCGACGAGGTCCGATATATCCGGCGACGTGCGCGCGTACGTGTACGCGCGAAATGGGCGGACGCGGGCCACGAGTCTCCCTCCGGTTGTGATGGGCGTGAGTGATGCCGAGCGCCGCGCGCGGTGAGATTCCTCTCGACGACTTCCGGCGACCGACGACACACGTGAGCCGCGTCGGCTTCGGCACGGGCGTCAGTCTATCGGATGCGTCGCCGCGGGGCCAGCACCGGTGGCGCAGGGCGGCCACCCGGCACTCACAGGACGGCGCGAAGCACCACGAACGCGACGATGCCCGCGAGCACAGAGCCCAGGAAGCTCCGGCTCTTGTAGTAGATGATCGCAGTGGGGACGGCAGCCAGAAGGTACGGGTTCCCCCAGGGGGCGATGACCTCACGATCGGGGAGAATCACCTGACCGGCGACCAGCGAGCCCATGACTGCCACCGGGATGTATGACAGCCATCGCATGATCGGCCGAGGAATCCGCGTTCGCGAGACTATCGCGATGGGCACGAAGCGCACCGCGAAGTTCGCCAGCGCCATCCCCAAGATGACGGCCCAGATGAGTTCGTCACTCATCATTCCGCCAGACCACCGTCGCCAGAGTCGCCGCAGCCACCGACGCGAGCAACACGTGCCATGATGCCGGGATGTCGAACCCGACCTTACCCAGGAGCGCAAAGGCAACCGCAACCGCGCCGGCGAGCAGGCCCACGAAGATGTGGCGCCGGTCCTCGGCGAGGGCTATGAACAGCGCAGTGAACATCGCCGGCATGGCGAAGTCCACTCCCAGGCGGGAAGGGTTCCCAATGAGCCCGGTCGCCGCGGCTCCGATGAGCGTGCCGGTCACCCAGCCCGTCCACGCAATGGCGCCGACGCCGGCCATGGACATGCCGGTCGACCGGCCCTGCCGTCGGTCGCTGACGTTCACCGCGAACGTCTCGTCGGTGAGGGTGAACGCGAGAACCGCCTGCCGTGTCAGGGGCATGCCTCGAAGGTGTGGTGAGAGCGTCGCCCCGAAGAGCACGTAGCGCAGGTTCACGACGGTGGTCGCCGCGAGGACCGCAGCGAGCCCTTCGCCGGTCTTCATGACCGCGAGGGCTATGAACTGACCCGCGCCCGCGAGAGCCGTGGCCGAGCACACCACCGACTGCCACACGTCGAAGCCGATACTCACAGCGATCACGCCGAAGGCCATACCCACGGGGACGTATCCAAGGAAGATCGGCACGCCGAGTCGGACGCCGCGGAAGAACTCTCCTCGGCGTGAGGCAGTGGGGTCTGTCGGGGCTCGACCAGGCACGCAGGCCATGCTAGCACTGGTGTGACCGCTCGCACAGAAGAACGCGAGTCGAGCGGGCGAACATACCGTCCGTCGGCCCCTGCGGCCGCCGGGCAAGCTGGCGCGAATCTTGCGAGCCCGTTCGTCGTGCAGCCCTGATGACGCTTTTGCGCTCCGCCGAGTTAGAATAGCAGGGAGGGCTGCGTCGCCCGAGGAGGCGAAGACAGAGATGCAGTTCATGATCACGTGCCCAGTCGACGGTCCCGTCGAAGTCACCCTCGAGGACGTCGACACGGTGGTCCTCCGCGAGCCCGAGCAGGCGGAGGTCATCTTCACGTGCCCGGAATGCGGCACAGAGGTATCCGTGTTCGTGCGCATCCCCAGCTTCCTCATGGCCGCCATAGAGGCGATGGCCGAGGACGGAGGCGGCTCCGTCGCTCCGCTCGCCGGCATCGTGGCGCTCGCCACAGACACCGACATCCTGGATCAGCTTCCCGAGGACGAAGAGCGCGACGACACCGTCGAGGCGTACTGCGAGTACTTCCGGCGTCAGCTGGCGGACGTCGAGTCCGCCGACGACATGCTGCGCGAGATCGGTTGCGGCGACGAGGAGCGCTAGCTCAGCCCCAAGTCGTGAACTGCCTGCGGCGACTCCGCTTTCTATCCGCGAGCGCGAAGGGGATGATCGTAGCCGCGCCTGCGACGAACCCTCCGATGTGAGCGAACCACGCCACGCCCCCGGCCATTCCTTCCGCCCCTAGGGACCCGAGGCCGCTGGCGACCTGCAGCAGGAACCAGAACCCGATCACGAATCCTGCCGGGATGGCGGCAAGCTCCAATACGAAGAAGATCGGGATGACCGTGAGCACTCGCGCGCGGGGATAGAGCACGGCGTACGCGCCGAGCACCCCGGAAATAGCACCCGACGCGCCCACGACCGGGACGGTCGAGTCGGGGGCTATGAATACCTGCGTGGCGGCGGCGGCTGTTCCCGCGAAGAGGTAGAAAGCGATGAATCCCAGCGGCCCGAGCCTGTCCTCGATGTTGTTGCCGAAGATCCACAGGTAGAGCATGTTTCCCAGCAGATGCACCCATCCACCGTGGAGGAACATGGACGTCAGGACAGTCGTCGCCCACGATAGGTCCCCCGTATCGAGCCCCACGCGAGCCGGCGTGAGTCCCCAGGTCTCGAGGAACACCTGGAGCTCCTGCATCGGGAGTCCGAGTTCGTAGACGAAAACGGCGACATTGACAGCGATCAGGCCCACCGTCACAAGCGGCATCCGTGAGGTGGGGTTGTCGTCTCGGATGGGAATCACGGGGGCTCCGTTCTGATACCATCTTCGTGCAGGAAGTGTAGCGCACGCGGCGGCAACCGCGGCCGTGTGCGTCCGATTGAGCGGGGGAGGCGGATCCATGCCGGTACTGTACTGCGTCGGTGGCTTCTTCGTGCTGCTGCTGGTGCTCGTCGTTGCCGTGATTGCGCTGTACAACAGACTGATCGTACTGCGCAACAGGGTCGACAACGCGTGGTCCCAGATCGACGTTCAACTCCGCAGGCGCTACGACCTGATTCCCAACCTCGTGGAGACGGTGAAGGGGTATGCGAAGCACGAGCAAGAGACTTTCGAGAAGGTGACCCAGGCGCGCAACATGGCGATCAACGCGGGATCGGTGGCCGAGCAGGGGGCGGCCGAGAACATGCTGACCGGTGCACTCAAGTCTCTGTTCGCTGTGGCCGAGGCGTATCCTGAGCTCAAGGCGAACACCAACTTCATGCAGCTGCAAGAGGAGTTGACGGGCACCGAGAGCAAGATCGCGTACGCCCGCCAGTTCTACAACGATTCGGTCATGAGCTTCAACACGGCGATTCAGAGCTTTCCGGCAAACCTGCTCGCCGGCGTCTTCGGCTTCACTGGGCGCGAGTACTTCGAGATCGAGCTTGCCGAAGCACGGGAGACTCCCCAGGTTTCGTTCTAGAGCGGAACGAGAGCCCACACGCCGCGGCCCGCGCATGCGGGTCGCGGCGTTGCGCGCAATGAAGTCGCGGTCCAGGATCTGCCGGAGGCGCGGAGGACTCGATGTACGAGCAGATATCGTCCAACAAGTTCAAGAGCGTGCTCTTGATCATGTTCTTTGCGGCGTTCGTCGTGGGGGTCGGAGCTGTCTTCTCGTACCTGTTCGAGTGGGGTCCGATCGGTACCGTTGCGGCCTTCGCGATCGTGGTGGTGATGTCGTTCACGTCGTATTGGTATTCGGACCGCATCGTGCTTTCGATGAGCGGCGCCCGGCCGGTGGAAAAGGCGACCGAGCCGGATGTCGTCAACCTCGTCGAGGGCGTCGCGATCGCTGCTGGCCTGCCGGTTCCCAGGACCTACATCATCGACGACCCTGCGCCCAACGCCTTTGCGACGGGTCGCGATCCCGAGAACGCGGCGATAGCGATAACGACGGGCCTGAGGGACAAGCTGAGTCGCTACGAGCTCGAGGGCGTGATCGCTCATGAGATGGCACACGTGAAGAACTACGACACGTTGGTGCAGACCCTTGCGGCTGTCATGGCGGGCACCGTGGTGCTGCTCGCGGACTGGATGGTGAGATCGTTCTGGTGGGGCGGCGGCCGTCGCAGGCGAAGTGAGGGCGGGGGGCAGGGTCAGCTCATCATCGCCGTCGTCGGACTTGCACTCATGGTGCTCGCTCCGCTGTTCGCCACCGTCATCCAGATGGCGATCTCGCGCAGACGCGAGTTCCTTGCCGACGCGAACGGCGCTCTGCTAACCCGCAATCCGCCCGTGCTTGCGTCCGCTCTGCGCAAGATCGCTGCGGACACAAACCAGCTCAGGCGTGCGAACAAGGCCACCGAGTCGCTCTACATCTACAATCCGCTCAAAGACATTCGAGACGGCCGAGGACTGAACGCGTTGTTCAATACTCACCCGCCGATAGAGGAGCGCATCCGCAGGCTCGAGGCCATGTGATGTCCGCGTGAGCCACATGTCGACAATCGCAGCGATCCCCTACCCGACCATCGACCCGGTCCTCGTGAGCATCGGACCGTTCGAGGTCCGGTGGTACGGACTGGCGTATGTCGCCGGCTTCGTGGTCGCAGCTCTGATCATGCGGAGTATCAACCGGCGCTGGGGAGTCGGTTTGACCGACGACGATCTCGTCCTCGCTGTCCTGTATGCGGTGATCGGCCTGATGGTGGGTGCGCGGCTGGGTTATGTGATTGCATACGGTAGCGGTGACTACGCCGAAGACCCGCTCGCTATCTTCCGTATCTGGGACGGTGGGATGTCGTTTCACGGCGGATTCATCGGCTTGGTGCTGGCTGGGGTGCTCTTTGCGCGCCGCGTACGCGTGCCTTTCCTGCGTGTGGCCGACATGGCGGCTGTCGGAGCTACCTTGGGGCTGTTCTTCGGCAGGATGGCGAACTTCATCAACGGGGAGCTGTGGGGACGCGTGACGGATGTGCCTTGGGCCATGGTGTTCCCGGGAGCCGGTCCGCTTCCGCGGCACCCGTCGCAGCTGTACGAGGCCGTGCTGGAGGGACTCGTGCTCTTTGGCGTGCTGTGGTGGTTGTCGCGGCGAAGGCAGCCGGACGGCCTCATAACGGGCGCGTTCATAGGCCTGTATGGCGTGTTTCGCTTCGTGGTCGAGTTCTTTCGCGAGCCGGACGCCCAGCTGGGCTACGTGCTCGGACCGTTCACCATGGGACAGATACTGAGCGCGCCGCTGGTGCTGGTGGGCGCGTGGCTGGTCTGGCGTGCGCTGCGGGCCGGGCGACCTGAGGGCTAGTTGCGGGGTCGAGACCAGCCGGAGTGCTAGCCGCAAACCTTGCCTTCGGGCTTCCAGCATGGCTGAGAACGCTCCAGGCACTTGATGACTTCGCTGGTCTTCAGCGGCCTGGGGGGCTGGCAGTGGGCGCAGAAGAATCGGGGGAAGGAGCCCACGAGATCCTTGAGGTCAGGATCGGCGTAGGGGTCCGGGTCGGGTTGTTCTACGACGTGCAGCACGTAGCACGGCATCATGTGACTCGTCTCGTCGGCGACTCACCAAAGACTCTATCGGCATTCTGGTTCCCGCTGCAAACACGTGTTTGACCGTGCCGAGGCCCCCGCGTAGACTCGGCGGGTGAACTTACAAGGAGGTCGGTCTTGAAGGAGTTCTGGAACAAGCATCAGCAGGCGATTCTCATTGTGGCGGCTGTGATCGTCGTCGCGGCCGGCGTGGTCGCGGCACTGCTGCTTGTCAATGGAGAGTCGTCCGTGACGCACGTGACTTCGGCATGGCCGAAGGCGAACTCAGAGCGCAAGACGGAGAAGCCTGCGGAACCGCCGGTGTGGCCTCTCACCGGCCTGCCCGCCCCTGACGCGGATACGCCGGCGAGTCTCAGAATCGTGTCTGTGAAGATAGAGAACGCGCCGGTCGCACGTCCGCAATCGGGCATACAGGCTGCCGATGTGGTATACGAGACGATCACGGAAGGCGGCATCACGCGATTCAACGTCATGTTCCATTCCCAGACCCCGGACGACTTGATCGGCCCCGTGCGCAGCGCGCGCCTGTCGGACATCGACATCGTGCCTCAGTACTCGGCGCTCTTCGCCTTCTCGGGGGCGAGCGGACAGGTGAACTCAGCGGTGCGCTCGGCGGGACTCGAGAACCTGAGTCAGGATGCGGGAGTGACCGCCGGCTACACTCGTGTGAGGTTCCGCAACGCCCCGCACAACCTGTACCTTGACCTCGAGGGGATCCGTGCCGAAGCCTTGCGCCGGGGATTCGCGGCTGCCCAGCCGATCAAGCCGTTCGCGTTCGAACGTCGCGCGGCGGAAGCCACTCCCACGATCTCGGTCGTCGACATCCCGTTCTCGACGGCAAACCGGGTGAAATGGACATACGATCCCGACAGCGACTCCTACCTGCGTGAGAACAATGGGCGCGTGCATTCGGACGCGACAACAGGCGCACAGATCTCAGCCAAGAACGTCGTCGTCATGTGGGCGCAAATGACTTCGGCAGGCAAGCGAGACGTCACCGGCTCGCAGACCTTCGACATCGCGCTGACCGGCTCCAATCGCGTGACGGTCTTCCGCAACGGACAGAAGTACGACGGCACCTGGGAGGCGACGGCCGACAAGCCACCGGTGTTCAAGGCGGCCGACGGTACACAGATTCGGCTTGTCCCCGGCAATACCTGGTTCCAGGTAGTGCCAACGAACGTCAACATCACGATGCAGTAGCGGTACAATCACTGGGTCGAGTACGCGCGGCGCCGGTGCAAGAGCGGGGCGCTCGAGTGTTCCACTGTCCAGCGCGGCTCGGCGCATGATTCGTCCTCCTCTGGGAAGGGTTGTCGAGAGTGGCTGAAGACTATCGTGAGATCGGCACCATGCGGGTCAAGACCGGCCTCGCGGAGATGCTCAAGGGCGGGGTGATCATGGATGTGGTCTCCTCGGAACAAGCAAAGATCGCCGAAGACGCCGGGGCCGTCGCCGTCATGGCACTCGAGCGTGTGCCCGCAGACATCCGCGCGACGGGCGGCGTGGCTCGCATGGCTGACCCGACGATCGTCGAGCAGATCATGGAGGCTGTCTCGATCCCCGTCATGGCCAAGTGCCGCATCGGTCATTTCGTGGAGGCACAGGTGCTCGAGTCGCTCGGCGTCGACTACATCGATGAGTCCGAGGTGCTCACGCCCGCCGATGAGGAACACCACGTCAACAAGTGGGACTTCACCGCGCCGTTCGTGTGCGGCGCGCGCAATCTGGGCGAGGCGCTCAGACGGATCGCCGAGGGCGCTGCGATGATCCGCACGAAGGGAGAGCCAGGAACGGGCAACGTGGTCGAGGCGGTGCGGCACATGCGCGCGATGGTCAACGAGATCGCCTGGGTGTCGAGCTTGCGGGACGAGCAGCTCTTCGATGCCGCCAAGCAGGTTGGCGCACCGTATGAGCTCGTCAAGTGGGTTGCCGAAGAGGGCAAGCTGCCTGTGGTCAACTTCTCGGCCGGGGGCATCGCCACGCCGGCAGACGCCGCCATGATGATGCAGCTCGGATGTGACGGCGTGTTTGTGGGCAGCGGGATCTTCAAGAGCGGCGATCCGTCGAAGCGTGCGAAAGCGATCGTGGAGGCCACCACTCACTTCGAGGATTCCGGGATCATAGCGCGAGTCTCCAGGAACTTGGGTGAGCCCATGGTGGGGATCAACATCCCCGACATCCCGGCATCTGAGCGCATGCAAGAACGCGGCTGGTAGGTGGCTGACTAGGTGCGAATCGGCGTACTCGCTCTTCAAGGGGCGTTCCGCGAGCACATCATGATGCTAGAGGCCGCCGAAGTGAAGGCGGTCGCGGTCAGGTTGCCCGACCAGCTCAAGGAGTTGAGCGGACTCGTGATCCCTGGAGGCGAGTCAACTGCGATCGGCAAGTTGATGGAGTCATACGGATTCTACGAGCCGATCAAGGAGCAACACGACGCCGGCATGGCCGTGTGGGGGACGTGCGCGGGAGCGATCCTGGTCGCACGTGAGGTGCTCGATGCCGTTCCGGGCCAGCGCTCCCTCGAACTCATGGACATCGCGGTGCGACGCAATGCCTTCGGCAGGCAAGTCGACTCGTTCGAAGCGGACCTCGAGGTAAGGGGCTTCGGAGGAGAAGATTTCCGGGGAGTGTTCATCCGTGCGCCGTGGATCGAGTCGGCGGGAGAGGGTGTCGAGGTGCTCGCTTCCCACGAAGGCGTCGCGGTGGCTGCGCGGCAGGGCGATCTGCTGGCGACTGCCTTCCATCCCGAGCTGACCGGGGACCCCCGCTTTCATCGGTATTTCATCGAGAAGGTGGTGGGCGCCTAGCATGTCGGGACACTCGAAGTGGGCGACGACCAAACACCGGAAGGCGGCCCAAGACAAGAAGCGTGCCGCGCTCTTCTCCAAACTCTCGCGCATGATCACGGTCGCGGCCAAAGAAGGCGGCGACCCCAATCCCGAGAACAATGCTTCTCTGGCCGCCGCGGTCGCGAAGGCAAAGTCATATTCCCTGCCCAAGGACAAGATCGAGGCGGCGATCGCGAAGGCGTTCGGTGCCGGCGAAGGCGCCGAGTACGAGGAAGTCGTGTACGAGGGATATGCTCCCGCTGGAGTGGCCGTCTATGTGGAGGCGCTCACGGACAATCGGAACCGCACGGCGGCGGACGTCCGCAGCATGTTCACGCGAGCGGGCGGAAATCTCGGCGCGAGCGGCTCCGTGTCGTTCCAGTTCGAACGCAAGGGACAGATAACCGTCGAGAAGAACGCGGATCTCGACGGAGATGAGTTGCTCCTTCTCGTCGCGGAGGCGGGCGGCGAGGACATGGAGGAGGGCGATTCGGAGTGGTTGGTCTACACCGCGCCGGGTGACGTCATGGCCGTGAAGACGGCCCTGGAGGCGGAGGACACGCCTGTCAAGGGCGCGGAACTCGTGATGGAGCCGGTGACTACTGTGGAGCTGCCCGTGTCCGAGGCGAAGAAGGTGCTCAACCTCGTCGACGCCCTCGAAGACCACGACGACATCCAGAACGTCTATCACACCCTCGAGTTCACCGACGAGCTGGCCGCGGCGCTGGAGGACTAGCCGGGGCGCCATGCGCGAGCCGCGCCGATGGTGACGACCGCAGGGAGTGCGAATGGTCGACGCGATTCGGTATCCGGGGCTGCATGCATCGGGCGAGCTGGCTCGCCGGGCCGCAAGCGCGCTCAGACTCCTCGAGTCGTGTCGCGTGTGCCCTCACGAGTGCGAGGTCGACCGTACGGCCGGGGAGCTGGGAATCTGCGGCGCAGGTCTGTTGCCGAGCGTCGCAAGTTTCGGTCCTCATCACGGCGAAGAACGCCCCCTGGTCGGCGCTGGCGGCTCCGGTACCGTGTTCTTCACCCACTGCACGCTGCGCTGCGTGTTCTGCCAGAACTTCGACATTTCGCAGCGAGCGAGCGGTGACGTGCTCAGCATCCACGAGCTGGCCGAGGTCTTCGGCAAGGTGCAGGCGATGGGGTGCGAGAACATCAACCTCGTCTCGCCGACACACTACACACCTCAGATCCTCTCCGCTGTCGACATCGCTGCGGGGGAGGGGGTGACGCTGCCGCTGGTGTGGAACACGAGCGGGTACGAGTCGCTCGAGACCCTTGCGCTGTTGGACGGGGTCGTGGACATCTACATGCCCGACGTCAAGTATGCTGAGCCGGAAACGGCGGATCGGCTCTCGGGCGCACGCGACTACCCGGCGCGAGCCTTCGCCGCGCTGCGCGAGATGCATCGGCAGGTCGGCGAGCTACAGATGGACGCGCGCGGGGTGGCGACACGCGGGCTCCTGGTGCGCCATCTTGTCCTCCCCGGCGGACTCGCGGGCACCGCCGAGGTGATGCGTTTCGTCGCCCGGGAGATCTCTGCGGATACATATGTGAACGTGATGGCTCAATACCGGCCCTGTTTCCGCTCGGGCGAGGTTCCGGAGATAGACCGCCCAATCACGACCGAGGAGCATGCTGCCGCCCTGAGGCTCGCGCGGGAGTCGGGGTTGCACAGGATCGACGATGGGTGACGTCTCGCCGCCTTGCCTACTCGGCGGTGCCGTGCCAGCCGTGGACCGAGCACGTTACGCGGGGCAAGCTTGCCGTCCAATCGATAGAGTACGAACCGCCCTCGGGACACTCCGGTATCGCCTTGAGGTAAGAGGGCAAGAGCTCGTCGATGAGGTCGGCCTCCACGCCTTGCTCCGCCTGCATCAGAGCGGCCCGTTGCTCGATGGTGGACTGGTTGACGAAGCAGACGGCTTGGGGAGCGGCATCGGCCGGTGGGGCCGACGCGGTTCCGCGAGTCACCGCGAACGCGATAGCTGCGACGCCGACCACGGCAAGGAGTCCGGCGACAGCAATCAGCATCAGCGGGCGCTTGGCCGGACGAGATGACGCGTCCCCCTCGTGAGACGACGACACGGCGTCTTCCTCGTTCGCGCGCTCGCAGAACGGGCAGTCCTCGTAGGAGTCCAGGAACTCTCGTCCGCATTCTGAGCACGTCTTCATGACGCAATGCTACCGCACGACGCCACTCTCGAGCAGGACACGGGCGCTGGACTCCTCGTCTCCGGGACGGATCGAGGCGTCCTTTACGCTCCCGCGACGCTGCGCTACCCTGAACATATGTTCGATTGCCAAGGAGAAGCGGGGGTGTGAGCGTGATCATCCTGGGGATCGACCCGGGTCTCGCGAACACCGGCTGGGGCGTGATCGAGAGTGTCGGCTCCTCCCACCGCTGCGTCGCATACGGCTGTGTCGTTACCACTGCCGAAGAGCCGCTTCCCCAGCGTCTCGCGAGCGTGCATCGGGAGATCGAGGCGGTCATCAAGCGCTATTCCCCCGTCGCGTGCGCCGTCGAGAGCGTGTATTTCGGCGCGAATGCGAAGTCGGCTTTTGCCACCGGACAAGCGCGCGGCGTGGCACTGTTGGCCCTGGCGGACGCAGGGCTGGAACTGGGGGAGTACTCGCCGATACAAATCAAGAGTACGGTCGTGGGGACCGGCTCGGCGGACAAGTCCCAGGTCGCGTATATGGTTCGCGTTCTGCTTGCGCTGCCGGACGATCCCGCGCCCGACCATGCCGCCGACGCGCTTGCGGCCGCGATCTGTCATGCGCACCAACGTGGGAGCGCGGCGGCGCGTACGCGCCTGGCAAACGCCGCTGCTGCGGAAGGCCGCCGATGATCGCGTTTCTCACGGGGCGGCTCGCCGAGAAGACGGGCGCGCATGTTGTCTTGGACGTGAGTGGGGTCGGCTATCGCGTGGCTATGTCCACGAGTTCGCTCGCGGCGCTTCCCGCCGAGGGCGACGAGGTGACTCTGCACACATACATGTACGTGCGCGAGGACGAGATGGCCCTCTTCGGCTTCGAGAACAAGGCCGAGCAGGACCTGTTCGAGAGACTCATCACCGTAAGCGGCGTCGGACCCAAGGTCGCCTTGGCCGCGCTGTCTTCTTACGCGCCGGATACGATGGTCGACGCCATCGCACGCGAGGACGTCGCACTCATATCAAGCGTGCCGGGGATCGGCAAGAAGACGGCCCAAAGGATCATCCTCGACCTCAAGGACAAGCTCGGCGTCCCGGGCGGGATCGGGGCTCCGGCGGCGGGCGTCGCAGGTGTCGACACCGCCTCGGAGGCGCGCGAGGCACTTGTTGCGATGGGCTTCAGTTCCGCTGAGGTAGCGAGCGCGATGAAGGGGTATGAGGGTCCCGCCGACGATACGGAGTCCCTCGTGAAGTATGCGCTGCGGAGGCTTGGGGGAGGCCGGAGCCGATGAGCATGGTGTGGGAGAACCCCGAGGGCACCGGCGCCGGCGCGGCGGGTGACGATCGTGACGCCTGGACGGAGGAATCGGAGCGGCTCGTCAGCGCCGAGCATACCGAAGACGATCTGGAGATCGATCGCACGCTTCGGCCCAAACGTCTCGATGAGTACCTGGGACAGCAGCGCGTCAAGGAGAACCTGGGCGTGCTTATCGAAGCTGCCCGCGGACGCGACGAGGCGCTCGACCACATCCTGCTCTCCGGGCCGCCCGGCTTGGGGAAGACCACGCTTGCGGGTGTCATCGCCAATGAGCTCGGCGTCGCCATCAAGACCACGAGCGGTCCCGCGATCGAGCGAGCGGGCGATCTCGCGGCAATACTCACCAACCTGGACGAGCGCGACGTGCTCTTCATCGATGAGATCCACCGCCTGAACCGAGCGGTCGAGGAGGTCCTCTACCCCGCGATGGAGGACTACACGATCGACATCGTGATCGGCAAGGGCCCGGCCGCCCGCAGTCTGCGGCTGGATCTGCCCCGCTTCACACTCATCGGCGCAACGACGCGGACGGGGCTGCTGACAGGTCCGTTGCGTGACCGGTTCGGCATGGCGTTCCGTCTGGACTACTACTCTTCAGGTGAACTCGCAGACATCGTACGCCGAAGCTCAGATATCCTCGGCATAAGAATCGATGACGAGGGCGCCGAGGAGATCGCACGCCGCTCGCGCGGGACGCCTCGTCTCGCCAACCGGCTGCTCAAGCGGGTGCGAGACTTCGCGCAGGTGCGCTACGACGGGAACGTAACCGAAGACATCGCATCAGAGGCGCTCGCATTCTTCGAGGTGGACCATGTGGGGCTCGACAAGATGGACCTCGCGATCCTCGACACCTTGGTGCACAAGTTCAGCGGACGACCCGTAGGATTGAACACTCTGGCGGCGGCAGTGGGGGAGGAGCCGGACACCCTCGAAGACGTGTACGAGCCGTTCCTTCTGCAACTCGGATTCCTTGCGCGCACGCCGAAGGGCCGTCAGGCCACTCCTCGAGCGTACGAGCATCTCGGGGCGCCTGCGCCGGGCGAGGGAGCGCGGCAGGAAGGCCTGTTCTAGACGTCGCAGGGCCATGTCCGACGTCCTCAAGCCAGCCCAGCACGTCCGAGGCGAACCTCTGGGGCCGCTCCTCGTGCGGGACGTGTCCCGTTTGCTCGTATGTCAGCAGCACCGCCCCAGGTATCGCGTCGGAGACCCGCACGGAGTCTACGAGGGGGATGATGGCGTCCCGTGCGCCCGCGATCACCAGCGTGGGAACGTTGATGCGCTGCAGCGCGTCCGCCGGGTCGTCGGGGCGTGGGGCGATGACGACCTCCCATAGCGCCACGTCCCATCCCTCCGCGCGAGACGGAAGCTTGTATCCCGCCATCACCTCATCCGTGACGAACGCGGGGTCGTAGTATGCGTTCCGCAAGAACCGTTCGCCGGCGCGTGAGTCGAGACCGCGTGCGATAAGCGGCCCGAGGCGCCGCATCTGCGGGGTGCCTGCCAGTACCTCCATCCACAAGGGTAGTGACCGTGTAGCGAAGACGGCGGGGTCCTCGAGCACGAGGGCGGCTATCCGGTCGGGGTGCCTGTCGGCGGTCATGACCGCGACGGATGCGCCGGCCGAGTGCCCCACGAGGACCGCCCGCTCGTACCCGACGGCGTCCATAAGCGCCACCACCTGATCCGCCTGATAGGTGAGACCGTATGGGTTCTCTTCCGGCGAGTCCCACTCATCACGGGTCGGTCTTTCCGTTATTCCGAAGCCGGGGCGGTCGAATGCGGTGACGCGCCTCTCCTCGGCAAGGAGCGGCAGCACGTCTCTGAACGAGAAGACGCTGGCGCCGAAGCCGTGCAGCAGCACGATGCCGCATGTGGCGTCGTGCGACTGCGGCGGCTCGGGACCTGCGGACACCGCGTGGACCTCGACTCCCTTCACGTCAAACCACTGACTCTGAGGCCCGCCGAGCTCACGGTAGGAGACGAGGTCGTCAAGAGCAGGTACCGGCCACACGAACGGGACGACGGCCAGCGCCCCGACGATTACCGCTACGACGATACCCACTGCCCGCAGCCAGCGCCGGGGGCGTCTTGGTCCGGCTTGTGCGCGCTCTCGGTCCATGTGTCAGTTGTTCCCCGGCATCCATTCGCTACCTCCCGAAGACAGCAGTCGTTCTCGTTAGCGTGGCGGCGATTCGGGGCACCCTCTTACTTCGGTCGCGATGCAGCGCAGAGCTTTTGCCGAAGGAGGTGCGAACGTGGCCGGCAGGACGATCGTTGTATCGGACATTCACGGGTTCAATGCGTTGCTGGAGGGCGCGCTGACGGACGCCGGGTACTCGGACGACGACAAGCTCGTGCTGGCCGGCGACCTCGTGGACATAGGTCCGGACGACACGGTCTCGACGGCGGAGTCGCTGGGGGCGACGATTCTTGCGGGGAATCACGAAGTCTCGGCGGCCCTCGGCCTCGAGATCTCGCCGCAGAGCGAGGAAACACGCAAGCACGGTCGCGATTATGCGCGGAAGCTACAGGTCGGGCAGTGGCCGCTGGCGCTGGCCGTCGAGGGATGGCTCATCACCCACGGGGGTCTCTCGACGCTCTTCGGCGAGGAGATCGAGAGGTCGCGGGGCGACGTGGACAGACTTGCCGAGGAGCTGAACGGCGCATTCGTGGGCGAGATCGCGCGGTTCCTGGACGGAGAGATGTCAGCTTATAGTCTAGGGCGCTCGAGGATCGTCGGAAGCGAGCTAGGGCCGTTGTGGTTCCGCGCCGCCCGTCCGGAACTCGTGCCTGGGGGGATAAGGCAGGTCGTGGGTCACACTCCGTGCGAGCTGTACACACCCGAGGGGCTCGCCGTGCTCGCCGCGAAGAACTTCCTGCTGATCGATCCGGGCGCACACCTCGGGGCCGCCGAAGAGGGCAGCTTCCGCTACGCCGTCATCGAGAACGGCGAGGCACGGGTGGTAAACGGCTGCGCCGAGCGGCATCGCGCGTGACTCGCACACGTGCGGCAGAGCGCCGAAACGCCGACAGCCGCCGCGAGCTGCGCGACGGCTGTCGTTGCGGCATCTGTGGATCGGCGTTACTGTGCTACGAAAGCGCCGTCCACCGGCATTGGGACGCCGGTGACGTATGATGCCTGGTCGGAACACAGGTAGACCACCGCGTCTGCGATCTCCGACGGCTTTCCGAGCCGCCCTACCGGCTCCAGGCTCTCCATGCCCTTGCGAGCTTCGGCATCTCCACCGGTGAAACGTTCGATCATGGGCGTGTCAATGACACCCGGACACACGGCATTGCAGCGGATGTTCTGCTGCGCGTAGTCGAGTGCGATAGTCTTCGTGAGGCCCACGACGCCGTGCTTCGAGGCGGTGTATGCCGGGATGCCCCCGAAGCCTACCAGTCCGGCGACCGAAGCGGTGTTGACGATTGCGCCCCCGCCGACTTTCAGCATCTCGGGGATCTCGTACTTGCAGCACCACCACACACCCTTGAGGTTGATGTTGATGGTGCGGTCCCAGTTCTCTTCCGTACACTCCACGCACGGTCCGGCCATGCCTTCGATCCCGGCGTTGTTGTGCGCGTAGTCCAGCCGGCCGAACGTCTCGACCGTCTTTTCGACCATCGCCTTCACGTCGGCTTCCTGCGACACGTCGCATTTCACGAAGATCGCCTCGCCGCCACCATCCTTGATCATCTGGACGGTTTCCTCGCCGCCGCCCGAGTCCACGTCGGCGGCAACGACTTTCGCCCCCGCGCGCGCGAACGCCAACGCGCTTTCCCGACCTATTCCTGATGCCGCTCCGGTCACCAAAGCGACCTTCCCGTTCATCTCGGCCATGGCATGACACCTCCAGGCGTGCCCCTTACCAAATAGGAGGAGACGAGCGCGGGCACAATGCGCCGACACCCCTCCTTCTGTGTGTGCCCATCGGGAACGGTTCTGCACCATGCTGGTGCGGTTCCAGGCCGTGGGCGGCGGTCTTCTTCGAACACAGCGGCGCTGCCCGGTGGACTTCGTGCCGCGCATTGGCTCGAAACGTGCTATGCTTGCCGACAGCCGGGCCGTTAGGGCTCGTAGGATTGCGACGTGACACACCGCATTCTGGCGGTGAAAAGTCACGTCGCTTATGTTTTGCCCCGATGGGGCGGAAGGTAGGTTTGGAATGGCAGAGGGCACAGTCAAGTGGTTCAACGCTGACAAGGGCTACGGCTTTATCGAGCGCGAGGGTGGCGACGACCTGTTCGTCCACTTCTCCGAGATCCAGGGCGAGGGCTTCAAGAGCCTCGACGAGGGTCAGGCCGTTTCCTTCACGGAGGCCACCGGACAGAACGGCAAGAAGCAGGCCACTCAGGTGACCGTGCTCTAGTCGCACTCGCAAGAGCGATCACGGACCGGGCGGCCCCGACGGGGCTGTCCGGTCTCGTCGTTTTCCGACATGTTTGCGGGGGTGGAAAACGGTATCCTTGGACCCAGGCACTCTCTGGGGGGAGACGGCGTGCGCATCGGTACCAGGGCCATCGACGCATTGACGATCGTGCACAAACTGACCGCAGTACTATGGTTCGCGGCGACAGTCGGCCTGCTGATCTCGGCTCTCCAGGCAGGGGACCTTCCTGGGCTGTTTCACCCACCCCTCGACTACCCCTTCCGATTGATCGCCGCCGGCGCCGCGCTCGTGACCCTCTTGGTTGGCATTGCCTACGGAATCCTGACCGACTACGGTTTCCTTGCGAACCCCGTAGTCGCGGGGAAGTGGGCTCTGACGGTCGCGGTCGTGTTCGGCGGATTCGTTGCGGTCGGCGGGTTCGTCTCCGCACGGACGGCAGTTCTGTTCCTCGCCGGCAAACTCGCGGCGTTCATCGCACTCACCATCGCCGGTGTGCGGCTCGAGGTCGAGCGCCACAAGATGGAACGCCTGGACTCCGCTCCCCGACCCTGAACGGTTGCCGCCAGGTGCGTCGCGTCGCCCCAGACTCCTTACTGCACCTCGATGAGAGAGTCGGTCGGAGCGTGCGAATCGGTTAGAAGAGGCACGTCGGCCACCCGCACGACAGCGGTGTACAGGTCTTCGGCCATACGGTCGAACCCTTCGACGCTCACACGACCTTCCACACGCCCGCCGATGCGGCGGCGAAGCTCGCTTTCGGTGACGTCGGCGTCGGTGGCCAGAACGATGATGTTGCGGCGCGTCCTCGTGTCTCCCCCGTTCCCGATTCCGATGGGGAAGACCCACAACGCATCCCAAACGCCGCCGGCGGTTCGGTACATGCTACGGAAGAGTTCGCTCCCGTCGCCCTCGACGGCGGAAATCAGGTTGTAGGCGACAACGCCGTCGGGCGCGAGCCGACCTTCGACCTCGCCGAAGAACTCGCTGGTCGTGAGATGGAAGGGCAAAGCGTCTGCATAGTAGGCGTCGATGATGATGATGTCGTAGGTCTCGTTGCTTGTCCGGATGTAGCGCCGCGCGTCCTCGACGACCAAGCGTGACCTGTCGTCCTCGGGCACGTCGAAGTACTCCGTGGCCACGTCCGCCACGACTGGGTCGATCTCCACCGAGACGACCTCGATCTCCGGATAGTCGCGCCACATCCGCTTGGTCACGGCCCCTCCGCCGAGGCCGAGCACCAGAACACGATTGGCGTCAGGTTTGACGGTGAGTGCGAGGTGCAGGTAGTCGGGGTAGCGGATGCGACTCTCGAACGGGTCGTCGAGCGCGATCGCCGACTGGTGGCTGCGGTCGAACCGCAAGTGGCGCGCCTCTTCATCCTCTGTCACGGTGACCCGGTGGTACTGTGTGTCAGCCCTGAAGAGTACGGTTTCTCCGAACTCGTTCTTCTCGGGGGCCGGAGCTACCTCGAGCAGGACGTATCCGCCCACGACGACCGAAATGGCAACCAGCGCGAGGGTGGTAACGGTTGCCGCACGCATGAGCGTCGGTGTGTCGCCACGGGTGTGAGGTTCCGTGCCCTTGTCTCCCTGCGACCGCGGGCCGACTGCGTCTGGCACGCTCAGGGGCAGGGTCAGCGCGGCGAGGGCGGTGGCAGCGAGCGCGAGACCGGTCCACACGATCAGGGGCTCGATGGACAGGAGGGGGATGAGCCAGAAAGACGTTGCGAGAGTACCCGCGATGCTCCCGCCGGTCGACACGGCATACAAGCCTCCGGCCGACCGCCCCACGTGCGACATCCCCCGCGAGGCTGCGAGTCGGACACCAAGCGGGGAAACCATCGCGAGAAACAACGAGGGCACGAAGAATATGCAGGCCGAGGCTGCAAGCGATCCGGAGCGTGGACCCATTTCCGCAGCCCAGGGAAGGACCGCGGCCGCGAGGATCGGTGCCATTGTGGTGGACGCACCGGCGCCAGCAATCACACCCGGCAGTGTACGCGCGGGGCCGAACCGATCCGCCGCCTGCCCGCCGAGCCAGTAGCCGACGGCGAGCGCGGTCATGACGATCGAGATGACGCTGCCCCATACGTAGATGGAGCTGCCGAGTGCGGGCGCGAGGACGCGTGCCGCGACGATCTCGAGCCCCATGAGCGCGGCGCCGCAGGCGAAGACGATGGCATTGAGCATGTTGCGGGACCTCCTCGGCGGGTGGCTTCTGTGCAAGCGTACGCGATTCCTGCGCGGAGGGACGGTCTTGTCGCCACACGTTCCCCGCGACGGCAGGTGTGTGACGGTCTGGTGGCTCAACGGCACGCGGTACACTGGCGAATGTGAGCGAATCGCATCCATACACTGTCCGCGAGAGTTCTCGAGCGGCGAGAGTGCGCCTACGGATGTCGCGGTCCGGAGAACTCGAGGTGGTCGTGCCTTGCGGCTTCGACGTGAGAGCGGTCCCGGATATCGTTGACTCCAAGAAGGCGTGGATCGAGCGGGCGGTACAGCGCATGGAATGCGAGCGCCGGTCGAGGCCCGGAGCTCTCTGCGACCCCGTGCCGCGGGTGATCAAGCTCGACGCGGTGGGGGAGGAGTGGCTGGTCGAGCACCGCGACGGCGGCGCCCGTCGTACGATCGTGCGCGAATCCGCGGAAGACAGGATCCTCGTCGTGTCCGGCAGCTCCGACAAGCGACCGCGTCAAGAGGCTCTCCGGCGCTGGCTGAAGCGTCGCGGCAGGGCGGAACTGTGCCCATGGCTCGCCGGGGTCGCTCGAGAGGGGACGTTCGGTCCGATCAGGTCGTCGATCAGGTTGCAGCGCTCGCGCTGGGGGAGCGCGTCATCGAGCAGCGGCACCATCACACTCAATGCGAAGCTGCTGTTCCTGCCGCCGATCCTGGTCCGGCACGTCATGCTTCACGAACTCTGTCATACACTGCACGCCGACCACTCTCCGAGGTTCTATGCTGTTCTCGCCGAGCACGACCGGGAACACCTGGCGCATCGTAAAGAGCTCAGGTCAGCGTGGCGCTTCGTCCCGGACTGGGTGGAGGCCTGAGCAATGGACGGATTCGTGCTCATCGTAGTGGTCCTCGTGATAGCCGGCATGATGGCGCTGTACCTTCGATGGTTGCACGGATGGTGGTTCCGTCTCGCAGCCATTGCGGCATGGACGCTCTTTCTGGGAGCTGCCACGGGCGCGGTAGCGGCAAGCTACGGAGTGAGCAGCGTGGATTCGGGTATCTGGCTCCTCGGAATGGTCGTGGGGCTTGCAGGAGGGCTTGCCGTGCATGTGCTGAACAATAGATACATCCGCCAGCGTGCGGAGCAAGAACAGGCGCGAGAGAGGTCACACGTCGCACGGCGCCAAGACTAGGGGGTCTCGCCATGATCGATGAACCCATCCAGGTACGCACGTACGGCACCGACGGTTTGGAGGTCGTACTGCTCCATGGCGGGCCCGGTGCGCAGGGTTCCGTGGCCTCGCTGGCCGGTGCGTTAGCGCCTACGCACCGTGTGTACGAGCCGTGGCAGCGTCGGGGCGGAGGGAGTAGGCCTCTCACCGTCAGGCGCCACATCGAGGATCTCTCTGTAGTGGCGCCCCAGCGTGCGGCGTACGTCGGCTGGTCGTGGGGAGCGATGCTGGGCCTGTCCTTCGCTGCAGCCCATCCGGACCGGGTGTCCTCGCTCACCCTCGTGGGCTGCGGGACATACGACGAGAAGTCGCGAGAAGTCTACAACCAGAAGCTCAGGGACAGACTGGGCCACGACGGCCGAATGCGCCTCGAAGACATGGAGGCGCGCTTTGAAAGGGCCACCGACCCCTCCTGGCGGGACGGTCTCTTCGGACAGATGGGAGAACTGATCGAGCACGCTTCCGCCGTCGAGCCGCTGGGATACACCTCGACCGACACCCATCCGGACGCCGCAGGGCACTTCGAAACGTGGAGTGATGTCTTGCGGCTGCAGCACGAACAGATCGAGCCGCAGACGTTCACACTCGTCGAGCTCCCCGTTCTCATGCTCCACGGAGATGAGGACCCGCATCCCGGCACGATGATACGGGACACCCTGCACACGTACATGCCGCACCTCGCTTACGTGGGCTTCCGGCAGTGCGGCCACGTGCCGTGGCTGGAGAAACACGCCCTGGATGCCTTCATGGCCACACTCGTCGAGTGGATAGGCGACATGGCGTAGTGCCTCATGGAACCTGTTTCGGCGTGTGACGGGGCGGCGGGTGCCATACACTGCATGACCGTCGTGAAGGACCGTCCGGCTGAGTGTTCGAAGGCGGCTAACGGAGGCCGTGGCATGAGGCGCGTCATCATCGCGTTCGACATCGGGGGCACCAACGTGCGAGCCGTGGTCGCGCCGGTTTCTACGCACGTGGCTGGTGCGATTCCGAATGCCTATGCCGCGGCCGCACCGCTGGTGAATCAGGGTGGATCGAAGCAGGCACTGCAGCGGTTCGTCGAGAGCGTTCTGAACGGTCTGGACGCGAAGGACCAAGTGGCCGCGGCGGTGCTCGCCTTTGCGGGCCCGGCAACCCCCGACTCGGTTCGGATGACTAACTGGCCCGAACCCCGAGAGGTGACGCTGGGCGAACTCGAAGAGGCCGGCCTCCCCCTCGGCCGCACCCGCGTCGTCAACGACATGGCCGCGGGCATGACGGGAGTACGTGCGCTCATCGAGGGCGCCGTCGAGACAGCATTCGAGCGGGTATCAGACACGGGCGGGATGCAAACAGATGAGGTGCCCGCTCGCGTGGTGACAGGCAACCTGGTCTACATTGCCCCGGGGACGGGACTGGGAGCGGCGGCTCTCGTTGGGGACCTGGTCGTCGGTTGCGAGGCGCAGCACACCCCCATGCCGGTGTTCGACGACGAGATTGCACCGGTCGCTGAACGCCTGCGGTACGCCGCAGGCCGCGCGCCCACATGGGAGGAGTTCGTTTCCGGCCGAGGGCTCACCGCGATACACTCCGCCCTGATCGCACCCGAAGGCGAGCGGCTGAATGTGGCCGATGTCGATGCGTCCGCCGCGCGCGCAATCGCGGGTCACGCAGCGGAGGGTGTCGGGTCCGCCGTCCGTGCCGTTGAACTCTACTATCGCTGCGCCGCACGATTCGCCCAGTTCCTCACTCTGGCTCTTCAGCCGTGCGCCGGTGTCTTCTTCGGCGGGTCGTCCACCATAGCCAATCGCGAGCTCCTGCAAGCCAGCGGTTTCGGTCGAGCTTTCGCGGACAACGCTGTGATGGATGCTACGCTCGCACGAACGCCCGTGTGGATCGTCCTGGAGGAAGCCGTGAATCTCATCGGCGCCCTGGCCATCGCCGGGGAACTCGCCAAAGACACCACCTGAGGAGGCATCGTGCGAGTAGCCTCAGCTGCAGGAGCTCTGCTCTTCCTCTCATGCGCGCTCTGCGGCACCGTGTCTCCAGTGCGTGCTGCAGGTGTGCCCGTCGACACCCTGGCGGGTATGACTCGCTTCGACACGGCGGTCTCGATCTCGCAAGCAGGGCACCCGGGTACCGCGCCGGCTGTTGTGATCGCCACGGCGCGGGACTGGCCGGACGTCATGGGCGGGGCGGCCCTTTCTGGCGCCACAGGAGGCCCGCTGCTGCTCACTGAGCGCGACGCAGTCCCCTCGGCAGTGTTGGGTGAGATCCAACGTCTCAGTCCCTCGCATGTGTATGTCCTCGGCGGTGACGGCGCGGTGAGTGAATCAGTCGTCACTCGGATTCGCGCCGCGTTACCGCAGGCACGTGTGCAGCGGCTAGGCGGCGTAGATCGGTACGCGACCGCGTTGGAGATCGCCGATGCCGTGATAGAGCGGACGGGGCCCGGCTGGGATGGCCACGCCTTCGTGGCAACGGGCCGCACCTTTGCTGACCCGCTCGCCGCAGGCCCGTTATGTGCCGCGCTCGAGGACCCTTTGTATCTCGTGAGCGGACCGTCGCACAGTGAGGACGTCATCCTCGGGATGCTCGCCGACCGCGTCACCCGGGTTACCGTTCTCGGCGGGGTCGGGGCGGTGTCCGACGAAATAGAACGGGACATCGCGCAAGCACTGGGCGGTTGGGAACGCGTCCGTCGCATCGGCGGTGAGGACCGATACGCCACTGCCGTACTGCTGGCTCGCCATGCGGCCAAGTCCCTGGGATTCACTTGGAGATCCCCGGGCGAGAAGACCCTGCTTACCACACGGTGCGGGATACCGCGGATCATATCCAGCCGTCCCGGGTCCGTGCGACGGGACGGCTCTTGCGCGGGTGGATCTTGGGAATGTCGTCTGGCGGCTTCGAGTCCCTCCACTAGACGTCGCACACCGCGGCCGCAACGAGGGGAGTCTCCTGAGCCGCCTGAGCATCGCGTTCGGCGTCGCCCGCGCCGGGGACGGGTCGGGACTCTACCTACTTTTGCCGACTGATGTGCGCTCCGTCACAGTCGCCGCAAGTCCTATCGCCGATAACGCAAAGGGGGTTTGGAGCCTGACGGGAGAACACCGGTGTCCACAGAAACGCACAGGGACGGCAACAGGGAGATCGCAAGTTGCGATCGGGTCGAGTACGCGCTCCTAGCGCTGCACAGCGTGAGCGAAGGCGTCATCGTGCACGACATGGCAGGGATGGTCCGGTTCTTCAACCCTTCGGCAGCGCGGCTCCACGGACTCACCGTCGAGGAGTTCGGCAGGCTCGGACCCTGGGGTTGGACGCAATGCAGCACCGCGGTCCGGTCCGAGCGCGCCCAGGTCCTCCAGGCTGAAGGCGAGATTCGCTTCTTCGACGAGCGCTGGTACGAGGGGACACGACACGTCCTGGAGAAGCGGTCGCGACTGGTTGCCCACGCGGGTACCGAGCTCGTCGTCTGCGTCATCCACGACGTGACGGAGCGCGTGACGGCTCAAGAGGCGCTTCAGCACGCGGTGAGGCATGACCCGCTCACCGACGTAGGTAACCGGCTTCTGCTCGACGAGTGTCTCGAGAAAGCTCTCTCAGCAGCCAAGAGGCACGCGGAGTGCGTTGGAATCGCTTTCGTGGACCTCGACGACTTCAAGCTCGTCAACGACATCTGGGGTCACGTCGCGGGAGATCATGCGCTCGTTCAGATCGCACGCAACCTCGCGGACGCGATTCGTGCCGAGGACACGCTCGCCAGGGTAGGAGGTGACGAGTTCGTCGTCGTCTTGCCCCGCCTCAAGTCGGCCGCGGACTTGGACTCGATAGGCAAGAAGCTGCAATCTGCGGTGGAGCTCCCGCTGACAGTCTGCGACGAGACATTGAGGGTGACCGCCAGCGTAGGAGTCGCCCTGCTCGACGATGCCGACGATGCCTGGACGCTCATCGAGAAGGCCGACATCGCCATGTATCAGGCCAAGCGCGACGGGCAAGGTCGCTTCGTCGAGCGATCTCCCTTCTCCAGCGGCTAGTCCTGGACGTCCCGCGCCATCAGACAGGGCGTGATCCGCCCAGCCCCCCGCCAAGCATTCGCGAGACGTGCTACTCCTCGGCAGGCGACTGCCGCAGCCGCTTCTTCTCACCCCTGCGCTTCTTCTGTGCGATCCGACGGTTGCGCGCCGCCGCGGAGGGCCGGGTCGGTTTGCGTGTGCGCCGGACGCGGCCCATGTCCTCGAGTCGGGCGCGGAGCCGTTGCAGGCATTCGTTCTTGTTGCGAAGCTGGCTGCGTTCGCGCTGGCACTGCACGCGCACACCAGTTGGCCGGTGCACCAGCCTGACTGCGCTGTCGGTGGTGTTGACCGACTGACCTCCGGGACCGGATGCGCGAAACACCTGCACCTCGCATTCGGCGAGCAGTGCTGCGTCGTCTCTCGGGATCTCGTAGTCCTCGGGTAGCGGCATGGTGCGGCCTCCTCGGCCTCAATGGTAGCGCTCAGAGCAGGGTCGAGGGCGAAGCCGTTCGAGGTCGCCACGTGGCGCAGAACCTGCTAGACTCACCGCAACGGGTCCGAAGGCGACCCGGACGTTCGCGGCGTGACCTGTCTCGCGCGATCGACAAAGGGCCCCAAGGGGCAGCGCGAAGACGAGGCGCGTCGCATTTTGTTTGCCCTCGAGTAAGGGCGGAAAGTGAGTTTGGCATGACGCAGGGTACGGTTAAGTGGTTCAACGCTGAGAAGGGCTACGGCTTCATCGAGGTCGAGGGCCAGGACGACGTGTTCGTGCACTTCAGCGAGATCCAGGGAGAGGGCTTCAAGAGCCTCGACGAGGGTCAGACTGTCGAGTTCGAGATCACGACCGGCCGCAACGGCAAGCCGCAGGCGAGTGGTGTCGTCAAGCTGTAGGGCTTGCTGAACACATCGAACTGCCGAAGGGCGGTCCCTCACGGGGCCGCCCTTCTTACGTGACGAGCTACTCGCACACCCCGCGGACCGCCGAGGATGCGCACGGACGTCCCTCGTGCGAGGATAGGGGCAGGAGCTCGCGCCGGACGTCGCGGGGAACGGACGCGGGGAGGGACACATGAAGCGCGTTGCGTTGCCGGTCATCCTACTTGTCTTGCTACTCGGACTCGCGGGGTGCTCGAGCATTGCGGAAGAGGCTGCGGAGCGCACTGTCGAGGGAGTGACGGGGGTCGATATCGACGAGGACGGCGAGAAGATCACCATCGAGGGTGAAGAGGGCGAGCAGGTGGAGATCGGTTCGGGTACCGAACTCCCGGAGGACTTCCCGTCTGACGTACCGGTCTACGAGGACGCGGAATTGCTGGCGTCGAGCACACTGACGGAAGGCGAGGCACAGAACTACTACCTTTCGCTGCAGACGACAGACTCGTTCGAGGACGTGGTCGCCTGGTACAAGGATGAGATGGAGAGTGCCGGCTGGGAGCTCGAAGCGGACTCCGTGACTACGTCCGGGGGGACCTCGAGTGCCATACTCGGCTACAAGAAGGACATCGCTCAGGCCAGCTTCGCAATCGCACAAGACGAGAATGGGGAGACCGTCATCACGAACAACGTGAGCGTGCGATAGCGGCTTCTCCGCGACAGTCGCACGTCGCACGTTCGGAGAGCGGGAAGACCTTGCGGCATCCAGGGACAATCATGCGCGCCGGCCGGCGTATCGTCGTCACTGCGGCCGTCGTCGCTGCGAGCGTACTCGGTGCCGGAGTCTCGGGATGCGCTCAGCGAGAGACCCGGCCACAGTTCAATGCCGAGGAGACCGCGCGTCTGGAGGTGGTGTCTTCGGCATACGACGATGGCGCGACCATTCCCGTCGTTCACGCAAACACGGATGTGGAGGGCGGCACCAACGTGTCCGTCCCGGTGGAATGGTCTGTACCGCCCGATGGAACCAGGTCGTTCGCGCTTGTGATGGTCGACCGTCATCCGGCGGCTGACGGCTGGGTGCACTGGATGGTGATAGACCTGCCGGCCGAGGTGAGGTCGCTCTCCGCGGGCGCGTCAGGCACCGCCATGCCCGACGCCGCGCGGGAGCTCGAGAACAGCTTCGGGGAGCAAGGATACGGCGGTCCAGCGCCGCCTGCCGGGAGCGGAGATCACAGCTACGAGCTCACGGTGTACGCTCTCGATGTCGATACCGTCGATCTCGACGCCCAGGCGGGTCTCGTGCGATTCTTCGACGCCATCGAAGGACACGTGCTGGGGGCGGGGACGGTCACCGGGGTCTTCGGCAGGTAAAGAAGCGACGTCGCTGTCCGCTAGAATCTATCCACTGTTCCGAGCAGAGGGAGTGCCTACGATGCCTGTCGCCGACAAGACACTCATATCGAGATCCGACGCCGTACTCGTGGTCGTCGACATCCAGGAGCGGCTCGCAGCCGTGATGGAGCGCCGGGACGAGGTCGTCGGTGCCACGCGTCGCTTGGCCCGCACGATGGCGCTGATCGGCGCGCCGGTCATCGTTACCAGGCAGTATCCTCAAGGTCTTGGAGGCACCGTGACCGAGATCGACTCGCTGCTGTTCGAGCTTGCCGCCGCAGGCACCCACGTCACGGGCGTGGACAAGACGGCCTTCTGCTGCGCGGAAGAGGAGGATTTCGGAGCCGCCCTTGCCGCGACGGGGCGGCGGCAGGTGGTTCTGGTCGGTATGGAGACGCACATCTGCGTGACGCAGACCGCGCTCGCGCTTGCCGGAGACGGCCGACAGGTCCAGGTGGTCGCGGACGCGACGTGCTCACGGAACGACGCCGACCACCAGGTTGCCCTGGATCGCTTACGTGCGGCCGGGATAGTGGTAACGACGTCCGAGTCCGTGATGTACGAGGCGATCGGTCGGGCCGCCACCGATGAGTTCAAGCAGCTGCTGAATATCGTCAAGGAGCAGTGATTCGTTGCTGCTGTTGTCGACCACTGTGGCCGACCGACAGACGCTGTCGCCGACGCTGGACGCGAAGTGGCGTATGCTTCGCTAGAATATGCTGGATGCGCGGGTTGTGCGGACTCCCGCGTGACCCCACGTCGATTCGAACGAGGTTGCTGATGCACCGGATTGCACGTCTTGTCTCTCTGATCGCGTCTCTCTGCTTCGCGGGCATGCTCCTCCCCATGCCTGCGTTCGGCCAGGCATCGTCGGCGACGACGACCACTCCCTTGGTGGACAGCTCCGACCTCACGTACGAGGTGCAACTGCTTCCTGAAGCCGAGTCCCGGATCTCAGTGCTGATAGTCGGCATCCATCTGCCGCTCGACACGGAGTTGCCTGTTCGTGTACGCATGCCTCTGCCGCCGGAGGCGGAGCCGTTCTGGGCGGGCGAGGTGTTCAACGAGGCTGCATACGAAGACATCAAGCGTGCGCACACGATAGTCGAGGGGGTGGGCGGCGACTCGCTCGAGATCACCCTCGAGACGACGCACACCGCTCAGTACGATGCCTACTACAGGGCGATGGATGTAGTGAACGGAACCTTCAACCTCCAGCTGGACTGGATACAGACGGAGCCCGCCAAGAACGTCAGCTTCGCCGTGCGGATACCGACAAGCACCGAAGACATCGCGATCGAGCCGGACCCTCCCGGGTCGCCGCAGGAGAACCTGTTCGGGGAGCGGCTGTACACGCTTGCCCCCCTCACGCTGGCGCCCGGCGACGAAACCCAGGTGTCGGTCTCATACGTCCGTCCGGAGCTCGCTGGAGGGACCGACGAGTTCCCGCTGCTTCCCGTGATCATCGGCGTCCTCGTGGTGGCCATCGTGGTTCTCGTGATCGCTATCGTGCGCCAGGGACGCGATCAGGCTGCCGAGACTGAGGAGCAGCGGTAGCCGGCACGCCCCGTACGTGCCCGGATGCTGTTGCCGAGGACGCAAACGGTATGACACAATGCTTCTCGGTGAGCCGACCGGCCACCAGTAGGAAGCGGCGCCCTCCGTCGTGACGGCGACCGCGTGTGTGAACCCGCGGGGTGCGGGCGGAAGGATGATCGTGCATGCCAGAGGGTACCGTCAAGTGGTTCAATCCGGACAAGGGCTACGGCTTCATCTCGCGTGAGGACGGCGACGACCTGTTCGTCCACTACAGCGAGATCCAGGGGGAGGGCTTCAAGACTCTCGAGGAGGGGCAGGCAGTGTCCTTCGAAGTCACCCAGGGCCAGAACGGCAAGATGCAGGCGAGCAACGTCACGAAGATCTAGCCGCCCGCGGGCCATCGAATCACGCGAAGGGCGACCCGGGCGGGTCGCCCTTCTTGCATTGTCATCCTCGTCGTCGCGGGAAGAGATGACCATGAGAGTACTCCTACATGCGTGTTGCGGGCCGTGCCTGATCGAGCCCTATGACGCGCTGACAGCAGAACACGAGGTCGAGGTGGTGTACGCGAATCCAAACATCCATCCGATCGAGGAGTACCGCAGACGCCGCGACACCCTTCTCTCATATGCTCGGGAGCATGGCATTAGCGTTAGAGAGCTCGAGTACGACCCGGTCCTCTGGATGCGTGCCATCGCGGGGGTCGAAGACGACCCGCCTGCTCGCTGCCGCGCTTGTTTCGAGTTGCGTTTGCGGTTGACCGCCGAGGAGGCCGTAGCGAAAGGTTTCGAGGGGTTCGCGACGACACTCACTGTGAGCCCGTACCAAGACGAGGGCGCTATCCGCGAGGCCGGCGAGCGGGTGGCCGTCACCACGGGCGTGCGCTACCTGCACAGGGATTTCCGTGACCGCTATCAGAAAGCGACGCGGCGGTCGCGGGACCTGGGAATGTATCGTCAGAACTACTGTGGGTGCATGCTCTCTGACGTGGAGGCGCACATCCAAAGGGAAGCGCGGGCAGAGCTTCGGCAGCGACGAGCCAGAGAGAAGGGGAGCCGGTGAGGACCGAGGACTTCGACTACGAACTGCCGAGCGGGCTGATCGCCCAAGAGCCCGTCGAACCGCGGGACTCGTGCCGACTCCTCGTGCTGGACCGGTCGAGCGGTCAGATCGATCACCGTGTCTTCTCGGACCTGCCCGAGTACGTCAGGACTGGTGACGTTCTCGTCGTCAACGAGACTCGCGTGCTGCCGGCACGCCTGAAAGGCGCCAAGGACGAAACGGGCGGTGCGGCAGAGGTTCTCCTGCTGCGTGAGGTCTACGAGGACACGTGGGAGTGTCTGGTCAAACCCGGCCGTCGGCTGAAGCCGGGAACGAAGATCGTCTTCGGAGACGGAGAACTGACCGGGCTGATCGTCGGTGTGATCGAGGAATCCGGGGGGCGGCTCATCCGCTTCTCGACCGCGGGCGCGTCGTTCCTCGAGACCGTGAAGCGGCTCGGCGAAGTGCCGCTGCCGCCGTACATCACGAGGGAACTCGAGGACACCGAACTCTATCAGACGATATTCGCCCGGGACGAGCGCAGTGCAGCAGCGCCGACCGCGGGCCTGCACTTCACGTCGTCGCTGGTGGAACAGATTCGAGCGAGGGGCGCGTCGTTCGCCCGGGTCGGACTCGACGTAGGCATCGACACGTTCCGGCCTGTGATGGAGGACGACCCCACCGATCACCACATCCACAGCGAGCACTACCGGATCGAAACCGGCGCTGCGGAAACGATCGAGGATGCATGTGCGCGAGGCGGGCGTGTTGTTGCTGTGGGAACCACCGCGGTGCGCGCGCTCGAGAGCGCGTTCGACGCCGGTCAGGGGCATCTCCGGCCGGCGGAGGGCTTGACCGACCTGTACATTCTCCCGGGGCACCGCTTCCAGGTGGTCGACGCGATGATCACGAACTTCCATACTCCGCGTTCGACGCTGTTGATGATGGTGAGTGCCTTTGCGGGTCGGGAACTCGTGATGCACGCGTATGCCACGGCGATCGCGGAGCGATACCGTTTCCTGTCCTTCGGCGATGCGATGCTGATACTCTGAGCGCGCGCGGGCCCGTCGCGTTCGGCCTAAGGCGGGGTTCCGTGACCGCCTACGGCACAGGCTCCCACCACGTCCAGTTGGGGTTGCCGGCCGCAGGATCGTCCGCCGCGGTGTCAGGCCCGATCGCGAAGCCGTTCTCGAGAGGATCGGCGCCTTCCACCGTATAGATGGGCACGCGTGAGTCGTCGCTACCGACGCGGCTGAACGTCGGGGAGCCGTCATCTTGTTCGGGCTCCAGGTAACTGTCCGGGAGCGAGGGCCACTGGTCGAACGCACTGACCGCACGCGACTGCATAGCATATGCCTTGCCGCGGTAGGACCTCGTAACGAGCTCGAATCTGAGTATGCGCTCGCCGTCGACGATGAGCACCGACTCGGGGTCCCCGAAGGCAAGGACGTCGAGCGTGCGTGGCGCGCTGGAAGTGTCCAGGGCGCTTGTCGTGGTGCCGATCTTCCCGGTGTTCGCAGGCTGGCTGTCCTCGATGCCGACGAACTCATAGACCCACTGGCCCACCGTCACGTACGCGGCGCTCTCGGCCGCCACATCCGCCTCGGCGGCGCGATCCTCATTCGACGATTCATCCTCTGGGGCCCCAGATTCGGCGGTCCCGGCACCCTGCGGTGACACGTAGAACACGTCCTGGTCGGTGGCCGATTCCTGCGGACGAGCGATGTATCGGGCTCCCTGCAGCATCACCACCCCCACAACGAACAGCGCCGCCACGCCCCCCGCGGCGTAACCGGCGTACACGGCCCAGCGCGGCATGCGTTCGAGTCGCTCAGACAACCATCGGAAGAGCGGCGCCATCGCCGCTCCTCCCTCTGCCGCTCCAGTCGTCTCCCGTGCGGCCGCCTCAGCCTCGGCGGCAGCGGCGGCCTGGGTGGCGGCCTGGGCTTCGACCCTCCGCCTCTCCTCGGCGACTTTCGCGAACGCCGAGTTGATCACGCTCTCCGGAGCTGCGGGATCGCGCAGCCGTCGCACTTCCGCGAGGGCGGAGACGAACGCAGCACATTCGTCGCAGGACGTGCAGTGCATCCGCGCACGTTGGATGTCGGCGGGATCGACGTGCGCGCCGTCGTACGTCTCGGAGACCACGCGCTGCGTCTCGAGGCACGCGTCGTCCATCACGTGTCACCCCCCGTCGGACGGAGAACCGACACGAGCGTCCGCCTCGCCCGGAACACGCGGGACTTGACCGTTCCTACGGGCACGTCCAGAGCCGCCGCCGCCTCGCCGTACGACAGGCCGAAGACCGTGACCGCGCTGAGCGCTTCCCTGTCCTCGGGCTGCAGGGCGCGCATCGCGTGCTCGACCGCAGCGGCGTCGATCACCCAGTCGGCGTGGTCCGGGGTCGTCCTTGTGGCGAGATCGACCGGGTCGACGGGAATAGGGCGGCGCTTGCCGGCCCTGAACATGTCCAGACAGGTGTTACGGGTCACACGGAACAGCCAGGTCGAGAATGCAGCTCCGCCATCGAAGGTCGGCAGCGAGCGGAACACCTTGACGAACACCTCCTGGACGGCCTCTTCGGCCGCCACCGGATCTCCGAAGAACCGCAGCGAATGAGCGTAGATAGCGTCAGCGTGGGCGCGAAGGAGCGTTTCGAAAGCTTCCTCGTCGCCTTCTTTGGCCCGGTCGACCAGATCGCGCTCGTCTTCGCCGTGCACGGCCGTCATGTCCACCTACTCGTTCGACGTGCGGAACCAGTGAACGGTTCTTGCGGAAGCACCAGGATAGTGCAGCCAGTCTCCTGCTAGAATCGCTCCATGTCCACGTTCGGATTCGATCTGCTCTCCACGGATGCCACCACCTCGGCGCGCCGCGCCCGGATACGCACGTCCCACGGCGACGTCGAGACGCCGGTGTTCATGCCCGTAGGCACCCGCGGCACGGTCAAGGGCGTGACGACGCCGCAACTCGTCGAGATCGGCGCGCAGATCGTGCTCGCGAACGCCTACCATCTGTATCTTCGGCCAGGAGTGGACGTTGTTCGAGATATTGGCGGCCTGAACGCTTTCATGAACTGGGAAGGGCCGACGCTTACCGATTCGGGGGGGTTCCAGATATTCAGCCTCTCCAAGACGCTCACACACACCGATGACGGCGTGCGCTTTCAGTCGATAGTGGACGGTTCGTGGCACGTGTGGACGCCCGAGGAGAACATGCGGATCCAGCAAGACCTCGGTGCGGACATCGCGATGGTGCTTGATGTGTGTCCGCCTTACCCCGCCGAGGAGACCGAGGTAGCAGACGCAGTGCGGCGGAGCGCCGATTGGGCCGCGCGCTGCAAAGCCGCGCACGATTGCGAGGACCAGGCTCTCTTCGGCATAGTGCAGGGAGGTGTACATGCACACCTGCGCGCAGAGAGCGTGGAGCGTACGGTGGAGATCGGCTTTCCCGGTTATGGGATCGGCGGGTACTCCGTCGGTGAGCCGCACGATCTCATGCTCGAGTCGTTGGCGCCGGTGTGCGAGGCCTTGCCGACCGACGCGCCACGTTACCTCATGGGGGTCGGCAACCCGACGACGATGCTTCAGGCCATCGGATTGGGTGTTGACATGTTCGACTGCGTCCTGCCGACGCGGACGGCCCGTACGGGAACGGCCTTCTCATCGACCGGCCGCATGAACCTCAAGAACGCCCAGTACGCACGTGATCCCGGACCGCTCGATCCTCAATGCGCGTGCCCGACGTGCGCTTCGTACTCACGCGCGTATCTCCGGCATCTCTTGGTGATGAAGGAGATGCTGGGGGCGATCCTGCTGTCCGTCCACAATCTGTACTTCCTACTCGACCTCACAAGGCGCGCGCGCGAGGCCGTGGAGGCGGGGAAGTACGAGGTCTTCTTGCGCGGGTGGCTCGACGGGCCGGGCGCCGAGGACTACTGAGCGATGCCGCGGCGTTCTTCTCCCGGGACGGCACTTGGGATTGACATTACGGCTCAGTGTATGATGAGTCATTGCCGCTGTGCCCGAGGGAGCACGGCCGATGCATGTCCGCGTCACGAGAGGTTGCGGGGGAGATGGACTACACACCACTGATCATCCTGGGCGGGTTCTTCGCCTTCATGTACTTCTTCATTATCAGGCCCCAGCGCCAGCGCCAGAAGCAGATGCAGGAGCTGTTCGAGTCGTTGGCTCCCGGAGACGACGTCGTCACCATTGGAGGCCTGCACGGAAGGATCGTCTCCGTAGGCGAGAAGACGGTGGTGCTCCGCGTCGCCGACAACGTCGACGTGACGTTCGACCGGGACACCATCGGAAAGCGCGCGACCGGTGAGGCGGAGGACACATAAGGGATGCCGAAGACCGACCGCCCCGTCAGCCTGGAGGACGTGCAGACCGACGAGGAGATGATCGCCTACATGGAGATGGGCGATCGGTACCTCGGAGTCATCGGATATACCGAGCACGGACTTCGGCATGCCAATCTCACCGCGCACATCGCGGGCAACGTGATGCGCAGGCTCGGTTTCGACAAACGAGAGGCGGAGCTTGCCGCCATCGCCGGCTTCCTACACGACATAGGAAACGCCGTCGGCCGGGTCGACCACGGAATCGCCGCCGCGTTGATGGCCAAGGACGCGTTGTACAGACTGGGGATGCCTCCCCGGGAAGTCGCGCTCGTCATGAACGCGATCGGCAACCACGAAGAGGAGTTCGGCGATCCGGCGACGCCCGTTGCGGCGGCCGCTATCTTGGCCGACAAATCGGACGTGCATCACACGAGAGTGCGAAATCCCGACCCGCAGGACTTCGACATTCACGACCGTGTGAACTACGCTGCCAAACGCAGTTTCCTTCGGGTCGATGCCGCCAAGCGCGAGTGCGTGCTGGAGATCGACATCGACACCGAGGTCAGTCAAGTGATGGAGTACTTCGAGATATTCCTGTCGCGGATGCAGATGTGCCGCCGCGCTGCGGCAGCGCTGGACGCACACTTTGCCCTGGTCATCAATGGGACCAAACTACTGTGAGCCGGCAGGCATACACGCGGACACGGGTACGGAAGGCGGGCTGATGGATCCGAAGCAGCGAAACGTGCTGGCGCTGGCGGTGATCGCCATGCTGGTGGGGTTGGCCTGGTGGCAGTTCTGGCCGCCGGATCAGCAGATTACCCAGGGACTCGACATCCAAGGTGGTCTGTCGGTCATCCTCACCGCTCAGGAGACGACCCAGACGTTGGTGACCGATGACGTCATGGACCGCGCGGAACTCATCGTGCGCAATCGGGTCGACCGTCTCGGGGCCTCCGAGGCGTCGATCCAGCGGCAGGGCAGCGACTCGATCCTTGTGCAGCTTCCGGGAATCTCCAACGCCGAAGATGCGCTGGCCGCGCTGGGTACCACGGGTCAGCTCGAGATCCGCGCGGTGGAAGGCGTGGACGCGACCGGGACTCCGATCGTCGGTGACGTGCTCATGACGGGTGAGTACATCACGGACGCAAGCCTGTCGACAGACCCCACCACCGGGCAGATCGAGGTGAACGTCAACTTCAATGCCGAAGGGACCCGGCTGTGGGCGGAGATCACCACCGCGCGCGTGGGGCAGCAGATCGCGATCGTCCTGGATGGCGTCGTGCAGTCGGCGCCGGTCGTGCAGGAGCCCATCACCGGCGGCCAAACGCGTATCACGGGTGATTTCACCCCGGAGGAAGCCCAGCAGCTGCGAACGGTGCTCGAAACGGGCGCGCTTCCCGTCACCCTTGAATTCTCAGAGTCCCGGGTGGTAGGACCCACGCTCGGCCAGGATTCGCTGAGGCAAGGAGTCCTGGCCGTGGCGATGGGCCTTGCTCTGGTGATGGTCTACATGGCGCTCTATTATCGTGCCTTCGGGGTCTTGTCCTGGCTCAGTCTCGCAGTGTTCGCCTCGCTGTTCCTCGGCTTGCTCGCGGTACTCTCGAGTTTCGGCTGGTTCGCGCTTTCGCTGCCGGGCATCGCGGGTATCACCCTCACGGTCGGCCTTGCGGCGGACTCTTCGATCCTGATGTTCGAGCGCTTCAAGGAAGAAGTGCGGTTGGGTAAGACGTTCCGCAGCGCCGCGAAGTCGGGCACGCGGCACGCGATCGGGACCTCGCTCGACGCGGACCTGGTCACGTTTGTGTCGGCGCTCGTCCTTTACACGGTAGCCATCGGACCCGTTCGCGGGTTCGCCCTCACGCTCATGATGGGCGTGGCAATCGACCTCACCGTGGCCATCCTATTCACTCGCACGATCATCGTGATGCTTGCGGAGTCGGTGGTGCCCAAGGTGCCGGGCCTCTTCGGCATGAGGGGGGCTGATTCCGATGCGTAGGATCAAAGTCGACTTCATGGGATTTCGCTGGTGGTTCCTTGGCTTCTCAGCGCTCCTCATGATCGTGAGTGCAGGGGCCATGGGGATTCGCGGTCTTCAGTTCGGCATCGAGTTCCAGGGCGGGACGGTCGTGAGCTTCAGCGAGGCCGAGGGCGTGGCCCTCGCCGACATGCGCAGTTCGTTCGAATCACACGGGGTCGCCTCGCCGCAGGTCCAGTCGACCGAGGACGGCGGTTTCATCGTCCGGACGACCGAGTCGGACCCGGACGCGGCGAACGAGACTTATCGAGCCGTGGTGGAGGAGCTTGGGCTCCCGGCGGATGCCGGGGACGTCACCACCATCGGTCCGGGCTGGGGACGCAATATCACGAACGCGGCGCTGCTCGCGCTCACGTTGTCCGTCGCAGCCATCCTGCTGTATACGTCGCTGCGGTTCGAGTACAAGATGGCCGGTACTGCGGTCGTCGCGCTGGTGCACGACGTCGTGCTCACCCTGGGCGTGTACGCCCTCGTGGGTCGAGAGGTCACGCCGAATACCATCGCGGCCGTGCTCACGTTCATGGGCTACTCGCTGTACGACACGATCGTCGTGTTCCACCGGATTCGTGAGAACAGCCAGCGGCTCGTGAAGCAGACCTTCATGAGCATGGCGAACGACTCTATCAATCAGGTGCTTATGCGATCGATCAATACATCGATCACCTCTCTGATCCCGCCTCTTGCGATGCTGCTGTTCGGCGGGGAGACGCTCAAGGACTTCGCGTTCGCGCTCGTGATCGGACTACTGTCCGGCGTGTACTCCTCGGTAGGCGTCGCATCCCCGATCTATGCCATGTGGAAGGAGCGCGAGCCGAAGTTCCAGGCGCTCAAGAAGCGTTACCAGCAGGCGTCGTAGCCTTCGGACGCTCGGCGCAGGCGCACAACGAACGCTCGCGGGGGCCGGCACTTCTAGTGTCGGTCCCCGCCGCTAAGATGCACGAGTGAAGGACATGAAGAGAACCATGTCAGCATCGGACAGGCGCCGCTGGCGGGTGGCTCGCGTCGATGACGCCGCCGTTGCCCGCCTGGCTTCGGCGACGGGTCTCTCACCCGCGGTAGCCCGGGTCCTGGCCGTCCGAGGCATACTCGACCCGGACGACGCCAGACGCTTCCTCGGGCCGGACCTGGAACGCGACTGGATCGACCCGTCGCGAATCCCGGGCATGGACGCCGCCGCCGCACGAGTCGCGGACGCGGTGCGATCGGGCGCGAGCATCCTCGTGTTCGGCGATTTCGACCTCGACGGGATCTCCTCGGCGGCACTCGCGGCACGCGGATTGAGTGCAATGGGGGGATGCGTCACGGCAACGGTGCCGAACCGGTTCACGGAAGGCTACGGACTAACCGGCGCCTCCATCGAACGAATCACCCGCGAGGCCCCCGACCTGCTCGTCACCGTGGACTGTGGGATTTCTTCGGCCGAGGAAGTCGATGTCCTGCGCGGCAACGGCATCGACGTCGTTGTCACGGACCATCACGAGCCGAGTGGGATGGTTCCCGCAGGCGTGCCCGTGGCTGATCCCAAGCTCGACGGGGGGTGCCCTTCCCGCAATCTCGCCGGAGCAGGCGTGGCGCTCAAACTCGTGCACGCCGTCGGACGGCTGCTGGGCCGCGAGGGGGAGTGGGTCGATCTCACGGATCTCGCCGCGCTGGGAACCGTGGCGGATGTCGTGCCGCTTAGGGGGGAGAACCGGTCCCTGGTGGCTCACGGTGTCGCGGCTATCTGTGCACGTCCGCGGGTCGGGATCGCGGCGCTCGCGTCTGTCGCCGGCAGTTCCACCGTGGAGATGAGCGCCGAACAGATCTCGTACGCCATCGCACCACGTCTCAACGCGGCCGGACGCATGGCCGATCCCGAGATCGCGTTGGCGCTTCTCATGACCGACGAATCCCATCAGGCCGAGGACCTCGCGCAGGTTCTCGACGAGCACAACCGCATCCGCCAGAGCGTGGAGCACGACCTCTCGGAAGCCGCGGCCGCCCTTGCTGAGAGGGAGTACCGCGATGGAGACCGCGCGGTCGTCCTGGCCGGCGAGGGATGGCACGAGGGTGTGAAGGGTATCGTCGCGTCGCGGCTGGCGAAACGCATGGGCGTTCCCGTGCTCTTGTTCGCGGTGGAGGACGGCGAGGCGCGGGGATCGGGGCGCTCGGTGGGCTCGGTCGACCTGCACTCGGCGGTCACGGCGGTATCGAAGACCGTCGTGCGGTACGGAGGGCATGCGGCCGCGGTAGGTGTCACCGTTGCGCTCGACAGGCTGCAAGAGTTCAAGGCGACACTACTGGAGCATCTCGCCGGGCTGCCGGCAGACGCTTTCGTGACGGAGCCCGTCGTCGATGCCGAGCTCGAGCTCGACGACCTGAGTCTGGAGCTGGCGGCTGAGATGAGTCTGCTCGAGCCGTTCGGTCACGGCAATCCTCGGCCGGTGTTCGCGACACGAGACGTCTTCATGAACGCTCGCCAGCGGGTCGGACGGAACTCCGACCATTTGAAGTTCGTGGCCTTCGACGGCACGAACTCCCTGCCGGCAATCGCGTTCAGATGTCCCGACATCGCGCGGATGGCCGACCACGACGCTGCCATCGACCTCGCGTACGAGCTGAACGCGGACGAGTGGCGAGGTGCCCGGCGCCTGCAGCTGCGTGTGCGCGAGATCGAAGTCCACGAGGGAGGCGCGCGTGGGGCTGCCGCTGAGCTGCTCGACGACCTGTTCGAGCGGGCGGACGAGATCATCGCGCGCGAAGAGTACGCGGGCATCGAGGACGCGGAGTCGTTCCACACGAAGCTGGTCGGCGTAACGTTCGAGGGACGGCAGGAATCGGTGGCCTATCTGGCGCCCGGCGTGCCGCTACGGGTCGTCCGGCAACCCGAGAACCCCCACGATGCCAATGCGGTGGCGCTGCATGACCCGCACGGCACGCACGTAGGGTATCTCAACCGGCGGCTGGCGGCCGTTCTGGCTCCGGTCCTGGACAAGGGCGTCGAATACGACGTGGAGGTGACGGAGGTCACGGGGGGCGACGGCGGCCGAAGCTTCGGTGTGAACGTCCTCGTGTCTCGCCGCGGCGAGGTCGGCGCCGAGGACGACGCGCAAGAGGCGGGGGAGCGGCGCGCATGCCTGGCGGCACTCTCCGACCCCGAACTGGAGACCGCTCTCACGCGCGAGTTCATCGGGGAGCGGGAGCTGCACGACGCACAGCGCCAGGCGCTCGACGTCCTGCACGCGGGCGAGAACTGTCTGGCCGTCATGGCTACCGGCCGAGGAAAGTCGCTGATCTTTCAGCTCCACGCGAGCCGGTGCGCGTTGCGCGACGGCACTGCGTCGCTGTTCGTCTACCCGCTTCGAGCTCTTGTCGCCGACCAGGCATTCCATCTTGAGGAGGTCTTCGGGCGGATGGGGCTTCGGGTGGTCGTGCTCACCGGCGAGACGGCCGAAGCGACACGCGATGACATCTTCGCGGGACTGGGGGACGGCGAGGTCGACGTCGTGCTCACCACGCCGGAGTTCCTCGACCACCATGCTGAACGCTTCGCCTTGGCTGGCCGGATCGGTTTCCTGGTCGTGGACGAGGCACACCATGTCGCGACGTCGCGGTCCGGACACCGTCCGGCTTACGGGCGCTTGGGGGAAGTGGCCGAGCGGCTGGGGAGTCCCAATGTGCTTGCCGTCACCGCGACGGCCGGCGATGAGACGGCCCGGGTCATCATGGACACGCTTTCCGTCGAACACGTGGTAGCGGACCCCACGACGCGCGAGAACCTTGTGCTGGAGGACCGCCGGGGCGTCAAGGACAAGGACGGCTACATCGCCGCACTCGTCGCGAAGGTCGAGAAGGCAATCGTGTATGTGAACTCGCGCGAGCAATCCGTGCGCCTGGCGCGCATGATCCGCAAGCGCGTCCCGGAGATCGCGTACCGCGTCGCCTTCTATAACGGCGGGCTTGGCCGCGCGGCACGGCATGCGGTGGAAAGCGCGTTCCGACGGGGCGAAGTACAGGTGGTCGTTGCCACCAGCGCGTTCGGAGAGGGAGTCAACATCCCCGACGTGCGACACGTGGTGCTATACCATCTCCCGTTCAACCGCATCGAGTTCAACCAGATGTGCGGACGGGCGGGACGGGATGGGGCGGCAGCACGCGTTCACCCGCTGTTCGGTCCCAAGGACGGCAAGGTCAACGACCTGATCCTGGCGAGCGTTGCTCCGGCCAGGGAGGACATGGTCGCGCTCTACACTGTCTTGCGCGATCTGGAGGGGGACGCAGAAGGGTGGCTCGAGGTCACGAATGCCGGGCTCGCCGATCTGGCCGTCTCGCGCCGCGGGGGCTGTACGTTGAACGACCGCGGGGTATCTTCGGCGGTCGGGGTCTTTCGCGAGCTCGGCCTGATCGAAGGGGAGGGCCACGGACCGTACCGCCGCCTCCGGGTGCTGCAAAGGCCCTCCGAGAAGGTGGAGCTTGCGTCGTCGGTCCGCTACGCGGAAGGTCTGCAGGAAATCGAGCAGTTCGCAGAGTTTCGCGCCTGGGCCCTCGGGGCGACGGCCGACCAGTTGCTCGCGTGCTTCAACCGCCCTATCCTGCCATCACGGTCGTGAACCGGGGCACATGCCCCGACTAAGGAATCCAAGCCATGCCCGCAACCATAAAGCAGATAGAGGCGCAGGTCCGAGAGTACAACCCTCACGCGGACCTCACGGGCCTCGAGGAGGCCTACGAGTTCGCCGAGCAGGCGCACGAGGGCCAGGTGCGCAAGTCCGGTGAGCCGTTCCTGAAGCACCCCATCGAGGTGTGCTTGATCCTTGCCGAGTTGCACCTGGACACCGCAACACTGCAAGCGGCGCTTCTCCACGACGTGGTCGAAGACAGCGGAGTGCCGTTGTCCGAAGTTCGCAAGCGCTTCGGCGACGAGGTCGCCGAACTCGTGGACGGTGTGACCAAGCTGGGCAAGATCGAGTTCCAGAGCCTCGCCGAGCAGCAGTCTGAGAACCTGCGCAAGATGCTCATCGCCATGGCCAAGGACATCCGGGTCATCCTGATCAAACTCGCGGACAGATTGCACAACATGCGAACGCTTTCCGCGCTGCCGCCTGAGCGGCGGCGAGTCAAAGCCATTGAGACCATGGAGATCTACGCGCCGCTGGCCCACCGCCTCGGCATCTCGCAGGTGAAATGGGAGCTTGAGGACCTGTCATTCTTCTACCTCGAGCCCAAGCGATACCACCAGGTCCAGAAGATGGTGGCCGAGAGCCGGCAGGCGAGGGAGGCGTACCTCAAGCAAGTGATCGACCAGCTCCAGGGTGAACTCAAGGCCATTGGCATCACGGCAGAGATCTCCGGGCGCCCCAAACACCTCTACAGCATCTACCAGAAGATGTCTCAGAAAGGCAAAGACTTCAACGAGATATACGACCTCATCGCGCTGCGGGTCATCGTGGACTCGGTGAAGGACGTATACGGGGCGCTCGGGACTGTGCACTCGATTTGGAAGCCGGTGCCGGGGCGCTTCAAGGACTACGTGGCGATGCCCAAGTTCAACATGTACCAGTCGCTGCACACCACGGTCATCGGGCCCGCCGGACGGCCGCTTGAGATCCAGATCCGCACCGAGGAGATGCACAAGACGGCTGAGTACGGCATCGCCGCGCACTGGCGTTACAAAGAAGGCGGCCGAGGAGACGAGACCTTCGACGAGCGCCTCGCCTGGCTTCGGCAGATGCTCGAGTGGCAGACCGAGCTCAAGGACCCCCGCGAGTTCATGGAAGCCCTCAAGATCGATCTTTTCGAGGACGAGGTGTTCGTGTTCACGCCGAAAGGGGACGTGATCTCCCTGCGTCGCGGTTCGACGCCGATCGACTTCGCCTACGCGATACACACGGAGGTCGGGCATCACTGCGTCGGCGCCAAGGTGAACGGCTCGATCGTCCCGCTCGGGTACGAGCTACAGATGGGCGACCGCGTCGAGGTCCTCACGAACAAGAACTCAAGGCCGAGCCGCGACTGGCTCAATATCGTGAAGACCTCTTCGGCCCGATCGAAGATCCGCAGCTACTTCTCCAAGGTGAGTCGCGAGGACGACCTCCAGAAGGGCAAAGACGAGCTCGGCAAGGTCATGCGCAAGCACGGCCTCGGCCTGAACTCGCCGGCCACCCAACGTGCCCTCGACGCGGTGGCGGCCGACATGAACTTCCACGAGAGCGATGACATCCTGGCGCACATCGGCGCCGGAAAGGTCTCGGCCAAGCAGGTCGCCGGCAAGATGCTTCGTCAGATGTCGGTGGAGGACGGCGGCACGCCGCCCGAGGAGACACAGGCACTTCCGCCGACTGTGCCGATGCAGCCGCCGCGCTCCAAGCGCCGGGCGAGCGTCGGCGTGGTGGTGAAAGGCATCGACGACGTGCTCGTGCGTCTCGCGCGCTGCTGCAACCCGGTCCCCGGCGACGACATCGTGGGATTCGTGACCCGTGGACGAGGCGTCTCTGTCCATAGGCGGGACTGCCCAAACGCCCGCGACCTGCTCAGCCAGCCGGAGCGCATCCTCGATGTCACGTGGGACACGGGTAGTGAAACCGTGTACCAGGTCGAGATCGTCGTGGAGGCGGTGGACAGGATGCGGCTGCTGCAGGAGGTCTCCTCGGCGCTTGCCGAGGCGGGGGTGAATATCCTGTCGGCGAACGTGACTACCTCACGCGACGGCATCGCCACCATGAGGTTCCTCTTCGAACTCGGCAACATGGACCAACTGCAGTCGATCTTGCGGAACGTGCGTTCCATCGAGGGTGTCTTCGAGGCAGAACGAATGCTGCCGGGCGAGGGCGGCAGCCGGGGACGGTCCTAGGAGTCGTGCGAGTCGAGCGGTACATCCTCGGCGAGCTGCAGACCAACTGCTGGGTCGTGGGCGACGATGCGGACGGCCCGCTGATCGTGATCGATCCCGCGGGCGACGCTGACCGGTTGCTCGACGCGCTGGGGGACCGCGAGGTGAGTTTGGTGGTGCTCACGCACGCGCACTTCGACCACCTGGCGGCAACCGACGCGGTACTCGACGCAGCCGGAGCGCGGCTCGCGGTCCACGAAGCCGATGCTGCACGGATCACGTCACCGGCAGCCGCGGGCACGGGCGCTGAGCTGTTCGGCTTCTCGGTGACCTCGCGCCCCGCCGACCTTCTTCTCCGAGACGGCGACATCGTCAAGGCGGGCGATCTCGCGCTCGAGGTACTGTACACGCCCGGGCATACGAAGGGCGGGATCTGCCTATACGGCGACGGCCACCTTTTCTCCGGCGACACCCTGTTCGCCGGGAGCGTGGGGCGCTCGGACTTTCCCGGGGGAGACGCGCGAGAGCTGCGCGACTCGATATACACGAAGCTCGCTCCCTTGCCGGACGACACCCGCGTCCATCCCGGGCACGGTCCAGATACGACGATAGGTCGGGAGCGGCAGGTCAACCCGTTCTTCCCGCGCGCGTGAGCAGACTCGTGGGTCTTCTGCAGCGGTGGGCGCGGCGCGTCCCGCACTACACCGTCTACGTCGCGTAGCGACCGCGAGCGGCTTCCGATATAGTCGGAACCTGCCGAGACGACCCCATTGCGAGGAAGGTCGACACCCGCATGGATGTACGTGCTCCCAAGGGCACAGCAGACATGCTCCCCGGCGTGGCACGCGTGTGGGAGTCCATGACCCGAACCGCGCAGGACCTGTTCGCGCGCTACGGCTACGAGCCGATATATCCACCCCTGTTCGAGCACACGGAGATCTTCGCGCGCGGGATCGGCGAGGCCACAGACATCGTATCCAAGGAAATGTACACGTTCACGGACCGCGCAGGCCGGTCGCTCACGTTGCGGCCCGAGGGTACGGCAAGCGTGGTGCGCTCCGCCTTGGAGCATTCGCTCGTGCAGCCGGGGTCCGTGGCCAAGCTCTACTACTCGGGGCCGATGTTCCGATACGAGCGTCCCCAGAAGGGGCGGATGCGTCAGTTCTGGCAGATCGGCATCGAGATCCTCGGCGCGGCCGAGCCTTCGGCCGACGCAGAGGTGATCGAGCTGCTCTGGGAGTACTTCGTCGCCCTCGGCATACCGGCAGAGAACATGACGCTCCTGTTGAACTCCATGGGCGACGAGAAGTGTCGTCCGGCGTACCGCGATGCCGTGGCTGCATACATCCGCGAGAACGCGGGCGGATTGTGCGAGGAGTGCAACCGCCGAGCGGACACCAATCCTCTTCGTGCGTTCGACTGCAAGAACCCGCAGTGCGCACGGATCATGGAGAGCGCGCCGCTGCTCCGCGACCAGTTGTGCGACGAGTGCGCCGAACACTACGGCGCCGTCAAAGCGTTGCTCAGTCAGTCGGAGCTCCCCTTCACCGAAGAGCCCAAGCTCGTCCGCGGCCTCGACTACTACACGCGGACCGTCTTCGAGATCCAGGCGAAGGGCCTCGGCGCTCAGAACGCGATCGGCGGAGGGGGGCGATACGACAAGCTCTTCGAGGAGTACGGCGGTCCGGCGACCCCGGGCCTGGGATTCGCGCTGGGGTTCGAGCGTACTTTGCTCGCACTGGAAGAGGCGGGTGCCGTGGAAGTGCCCGCAAGCCCGGCGGACGTGTACGTGGCGGCCGTGGACGGATCGGCTAGGGCTGCTGCCTTCGAGATCGCGCGCTCGCTGCGTCTCGCCGGTATCGCCACGGACCTCGATCATCAAGCGCGTTCCCTCAAGGCGCAGTTCAAGCAGGCGGACCGCTTGGGTGCGCGGCTGACCGTGGTTGTCGGTCCGGACGAGCTGGCGGCAGGCGAGGTCACAGTCAGGGATATGACGACCAAGGAGGAGTCAAGAGTGCCGATCGCGCACGTTGCCCAGGGCATCGCCGATATGGTGGGAAGCGACTAGGAAGAAGGGGCACATCGTATGCTCGACGCACGCTACTCTATCCGGTCCCACACGTGCGGCCAGCTCCGCGCCGACGACATCGGCACTCCCGTGGTGCTTGCCGGATGGGTCGCCAAGAGACGTGACCACGGCGGGCTGATCTTCGTGGACCTGCGTGACCGTTCGGGAATCGTGCAGTGCCGCTTCGATCCGGAGGCAGGAGAGGCGTTCGTTACAGCGGAGCGGATGCGGCCGGAATGGGTCGTGCGCATCGAGGGTGTGGTGGCACACCGGCCGGAAGGCACCGAGAACCCCTCGATGGACACGGGAGAGGTGGAGGTCGAGGTTTCCTCGGCAAGGGTCCTCAATGTCTCTCAGACTCCGCCTTTCGAGGTCGAAGCGGGTATCGAGACCGACGAGACCACGCGGATGCGCTATCGCTACATCGACATCCGCCGGCCCGAGGTGCTCGCTGCGTTGGAGTTGCGCGATCGAGTGGCCCAGCGATTCCGCAAGGAGTTCGAACACCGCGGGTTCTTCGAGGTCGAGACGCCGATCCTCGGCAAGTCGACGCCAGAGGGGGCGCGCGACTTCATCGTCCCGAGTCACATGACGCCGGGCAAGTTCTACGCACTGCCGCAGTCGCCGCAGCTGTTCAAGCAGCTGCTCATGATAGGTGGCGTGGAGCGTTACTACCAGATCGCGCGCTGCTTCCGGGACGAGGCGCTCCGCGCAGACCGGCAGCTCGAGTTCACACAGATCGATGTCGAGATGTCGTTTTGCACGGCCGATGACGTCTTGTCGATGGTAGAGGACGTGTTGCACGAGGTGGTGAAAGAGGCCGACATCGACATGCCCGTGCCGCTGCGCCGCTTCACGTACGCCGAGGCGATGGAGCGCTACGGCTCGGACCGCCCGGACACCCGGTTCGACATGCACCTCGTGGACTTGTCGCAAGCGTTCGGCTCATCGGAGTTCCGCGTGTTCGCGGGTGCTCTCGGCGCGGGCGGTGTGGTGAAAGCCATCAACGCAAGCGGCGCGGGCGGTTGGTCGCGCGGCAGGATCGACGCTCTCAACCAGGTCGCTCTCGACGCGGGCGCCAAGGGACTGGCATGGATTGCCTTCACCGCGGAAGATGAGGTCAAGTCCCCGATCGCCAAGTTCCTTACCGACGAGGAGCTGGCGACAGTGCGCCGAGAACTCGACATACACCCGGGGGACCTGGCGCTCTTGATCGCGGACTCGCGGGATGTGGCGAACGAGGTCCTCGGCGTGTTGCGTTTGCACATGGCCGAGGAACTGGATGTGGAACGCGAGGGCTTCGACGTCTTGTGGGTCGTCGACTTCCCACTACTGAAATGGGACGAAGAAGAGAAGCGGTGGCAGGCCAGCCACCACCCGTTCACGGCACCCTTCGAGGAACATGTGGAGCTGCTGGAGACCGACCCCGCGAGCGTGCTGTCGTACTCCTACGATGTCATCATCAACGGTTACGAGATCGGCGGCGGTACCCTGCGGATCCACGACCCCGAGCTCCAGCGGCGGGTGCTGGCGATTCTCGGTGTGAAGGACGAAGAGGCCGACGACAAGTTCGGGTTCCTGCTGGAAGCGCTGTCGCTGGGCGCGCCCCCGCACGGCGGCATCGCACTGGGTTTCGACCGGCTGGTGATGGTGCTCGCGGGCGCTCGATCGATCCGCGACGTGATCGCTTTCCCGAAGACGTCGTCGGGGGCCGACCCACTCACCGGCGCCCCCGATGAGGTGAGTTCGAAGCAGCTGCGGGACGTACACCTCAAGATCGATTGACGCGGTGGACTTTTCTCACCCGTCGTACGAGCCGATAACCAGAAAGGGCGCCACGGTGAGGCGGCGCTTGATGCGTTGTGGCGCGCGAGGCACCGCGCTACACTGAACTCAGACTTCGCCTTGCGCGTGGTCTCGACGGACAAGCGGTTGAACCAACACTTCTGAGAAGGGAGCCTCACATTTCGTGGCCGAGAGGAATCCCGAAAGGGAAGCTCGAAGTCACGGTGCGGGCACCCACCTGCTGAGGCAGGGATTCACCGAGTCGAGCCACGGCAAGGCGGGGTCGTATGTGCCAGAGGAGGAAGCATAATGCGCAGACTAGTCGCAGTAGTGATCATGTTAGTGCTGGCCATTACCCTGGTGGCGTGCGGTGGCGGTGCTGAGGAGCCTCCCGCGGATGACGCGGCGACGCCGGCGACACCGGCTCCTCCGACCGCGGTCAGTGAGGACGACGCGCGTCCGGACTACTCCCCCGAAGAAGAGCAACTCTACGAGCCCTTCCCGACCGACGAAGAAGTGCTGCCACAGGCCATCGCCGAGCGCCTCGAGGCTGACGCGCCCATGATCGTGTACTTCTACGACACGTCCCAAAAGACCACCGACGATCAGGATGCGTGGATCGAGAGAGTCATGAACGACTATCGGGGTCTGATCGACCTGGTGTCGTTCGACGTGGGCAAGTATGTCTCAACCGACGAGTCCGGGGCGATCACCGTGAAGTCCGGACTTGAGGACGACGAGACCGCTCGTCAGGTAGCTCAGCTAATGGGCCAGGACTATCTCGATGTGAAGTTCACGCCGTACCTGGTGCTTGTGGACGAAGACGGGTACATGACCTACCGGTTCAGAGGACCGGTCGACGACAAGACGCTCGAGCGCGAGGTGCTTCGGGCGACCGAGTAGGACGACCTCCATGGACAGCCTGTTCGACGAGGGGGCCGACGACGCACTGCGCTCTGGAGCTCCTCTCGCGGTTCGCATGCGCCCCCGAACCCTGGACGAGTTCGTCGGGCAGGCCGATGCCGTCGGTCCGGGTACCATGCTCCGACGCGCCATCGAATCCGACACGCTGACTTCGCTGATCCTGTTCGGACCTGCGGGCACGGGAAAGACCTCTCTAGCGCGCATCATCGCGAGAGTGACCGCCGCGCACTTCTCCGAGATATCCGCGGTCACATCGGGTGTTGCGGACCTGCGCGCAGAGATCGACCGCGCGCGCGAGCGCCTGGGCATGACGGGCCAGCGCACGATCCTGTTCGTCGACGAGATCCACCGGTTCTCCAAGTCCCAGCAAGATGCGCTGCTCCATGCGGTGGAAGACCGTCTCATCGTCCTCATAGGCGCGACCACGGAGAATCCCATGTTCGAGGTGAACGCGCCTCTGCTCAGCCGGTCGCGCGTCGTGGAGCTCGCCCCGCTCTCCGATGACGACATACGCGCGATCGTCCATGCCGGGATCGCCGATGAGCGGGGTTTCGGGGGGCGGGTGCAACTCGAGCCCGATGCCGAAGAACACATTCTCCTGACCGCCGGAGGGGATGCCCGCGTCGCGCTCACGACGCTCGAACTGGGGGTCGCCGCAGTCGGTGAGGGACAGCCGGTGACGCTGGCGGCCGTTCGAGATGCTACGCCGACACGCCAGCTTACGTACGACAAGTCAGGCGATGCTCATTACGACATCATCTCGGCATTCATCAAGTCGATGCGCGGCAGCGACCCCGACGCAGCTGTCTACTGGCTCGCTCGCATGGTGCACGGCGGCGAGGACCCCAAGTTCATCGCTCGAAGGATCATGGTTTTCGCCTCTGAAGACGTTGGCAATGCCGACCCGCGCGCTCTGCTCGTCGCGCACGCCGCAGTGAAGGCGGCGGAATTCATCGGCTGGCCGGAATGCCGCATCACGCTGTCGCAGGCAGCCATCTACATGGCGCTTGCGCCCAAGTCCAACGCGAGCTATCGGGCGATCGACGCTGCCCTGGACGAAGTCCGAAAAGGGCCCCGGCGCGACGTGCCCAGTCATCTGAGGGACCGGCATCGGCCGGGAGCCCAAGAATACGGACGCTATCTGTACCCGCATGACTTTCCCGGTGGTCATGTCGATCAGCAGTACCTGCCCGATGGGCTCCAGGACCGTGTCTTCTTCGAGAGCGGTCCTCGCGGTTGGGAGGCGGAGCGTCGGCCGGAGCAGGCAGGATCCAAGCGCTGCCGGGATGACGCGGACGAAGCCGCTCCATTCCAGAAGCGTGGTGGGGCGGAGTCCGAGGGGTCGTGACTCCGACCGCGCCGTCGTAGCCGTCTGCTACACTTACGACTGTCCGCCAGCACTTCCGGAGGGACCGTGAATACCCTGTCTTACCTCCTAATATTGCTCGTGGTCGCCGCGCTCGGCCTGTGTGTCGTCGCAGTCTATTCCCTCGTCGACATCGTGAAGACGTCGCGGTCGGTGCGCCGGCTGTCGGAGGACCTGAGCCGTCGGGTGGTCCCGCTGCTCGACAAGATCGACGTCACGGTGGACGCGGTGAACGCCGAGCTTCTCCGAATCGACGACATAGTGACCACGTTCGAGGAAGTCTCAGACAGGGTAAGCTCGACCACGAACGCGGTGCACGAGGCGGTGAACGTGCCGGTCACGGCCGTTAGTGCCGTCGGCGCGAAGCTGCGAGATGCGTGGCGTTCGGCCCGAAAGAGTTCTGCCGGCTGATCGCACGAGCACAACTGCCCCTTACCCGTACGGAGGAGTCATGAGCGCAGACCGCATCACCCTCACGGTGCCCGCTCGAGGCGAGTACGCCAAAGCCGTTCGCATGACGGCGTCAGGGCTCGTGGCACGAATGAACATGACGTACGACGAACTCGACGACGTGCGCATCGCCGCCGAAGAGGCCTTCGTCTATGCGTGTGACCACTCGCCGGAGTCCGGTGAAGTCCGGTTGGAGTTCCTCGTCGCCGAGGACTCGATCGAGATGAAGGTGAACCTCTCCGACGGGCTTCGCGTGACTGATGAAGAGGCCGAGCGCCGTGCCGCATACGCCACTTTCCTCCTGCAGTCGGTGAGCGACCGGTTCGAGATGTCTTCGGACGAGTCCGGCCCGTACCTGCGCGTCGTCAAGAGCGTGGAAAGGGATCGTGACGATGCCCTCCAGTAGGGGTCCGAAGAAGCAGTCCCGCAAGCTTTCGTGGGACAAGAAGTACACGAAGGAGCTCTTTCGCAGGTACCGCCTCGAAGGGGACGAGGCCGCGCGCGATGAGCTCATAACCATGTACCTGAATCTCGTGAAGTACCTCGCCAGCCGATTCCGCAACCGCGGTGAGCCCATAGACGATCTCGTACAGGTGGGAACGATAGGGCTTATCAAGGCCATCGACCGATTCGATATCGATCGCCAGGTGGAGTTCACGACCTATGCCACGCCCACGATCGTGGGCGAGCTCAAGCGCTATTTCCGCGACAAGGGCTGGGCGATAAAGGTCCCGCGGCGGTTGCAGGAGCTGTCCTTCAAGGTGAATCAAGCGATGGACGCCCTTACCCAGCGGCTGCAGCGCTCCCCGACCATCGAAGAGATCGCGGAGTACCTCGAGGTCACGACTGACGATGTCCTCGAGGCGATGGAAACGTCTGAGGCGTACAATTTCGTGTCACTCGAGGGTGATCGCGGCGGGGACGGCTCGGACTCGTTCAGTATCCTCGAGTACATCGGCCAAGACGACCAGCTGATGGCCATCGTGGACGACCGGGCCACGTTGTCCGCGGCTCTCAAGCAGCTGAGTCCCCAGGAGCAGCGTGTTCTCTATCTGCGCTTCTTCGAAGGGCTCACACAGACCGAGATCGCACGCCAACTCGACATCTCGCAGATGCAAGTGTCCAGGCTTCTGCGCAAGACGCTCAAGGTCCTGCGGGAGAGCATAGTTCGAGAGCATTAGGAGCGCAGCATGCCTGCCGAGGACAGACGGGAAACCGCCAAGAGCATCGCAATAGCGGCTTGGGCGGCGATAGGCGTCATCCTGCTGCTTGCGGCGGCGCTGTGGGTACTCGACCGCGTAAGCGCTGCCCTGGTGCCCTTCATCATGGCCGGCATGATCGTGCTGGTGTTGCGCGGTCCCGTGAACAGGTTGGAGAAGGCCGGGTGGAACCGGAGCCTGGCCGCGGGCGTGTGCTATCTGGGGTTCATCGCTCTCGTCGGTGGCTTCTTCGCGTTCATTGTTCCGATGATCGCCAGCAGACTCGGTGAGTTCGCCGACGACCTGCCCTCGTACTACGAGGCCGTTCGGGAGTTCTGGGAGGGTCTCGTCGCCGGGTACGAGTCGCTCGTCTTGCCGCCATGGCTCGTCACGGGGATTGAGGAGGCCGCGAACGCCATTGCGAGCCAGTTCGCGGATTGGAGCTCGGCGCTGGCGGGCGGCGTCGTCGTCGCGGGCGGTGCTGCTGCCGCGTTCCTGTTCAACATGGTGCTAGCCTTCGTGATCGGGTTCTGGGCCCTCAAGGATCTGCCTGCCATGAAGGGTGAACTCCTCACCCTGGTGGGCGAGCGCCGGGAGGAGGAGACGCTGCACATCCTCAACACGGTTTTGCACGTGCTCGGCGGATACATCCGAGGGCAGGCGATCGTGTCCGCCCTCACGGGACTCCTCACTTTCATCGGCCTCACCATACTCGGCATACCGTACGCGCTGCTTCTCGGGGTCATCACCGGACTGTTGAATGTCATCCCGTACATCGGCCCGTACGTGGGTGCCGCCATCTCGGCAGTGGTGGCGGCCTTCGTCGGTCCGTGGCACATACTCGGCGCAATTGCCGTCACGGCGGTCGCACAGCAGGTCACAGACCTCTTTGTCACACCGCGCGTCATGTCCTCGCAGGTCGACCTGCATCCGGTGGTCGTGATATTCTCACTGCTCGTTGGCGGCACGGTTTTCGGGTTCTGGGGACTGCTGTTCGCGATTCCCATCGCCGCCATCATCAAGGGCGTGTTCGTCTACTACTACGAGAAGCACACAAAGCGCCCACTCACAAGCGAGGACGGGGCTTTGTTCCGCGGCAAGAAGTGCGAGGACGGGACGGACGCGGAAGACGGAGAACCATGCGCATCCGTCGAGACGCTGCCTTCCGTCGAGGAGGCGAAAGAGGAAGACTCGTGAGAGGAAAGAAGAGCACGTGAAATCGTCCGAGATCCGCGAGAGCTTCCTTTCGTTCTTCGAGAGCAAAGGCGCCCGCAGGCTGCCGAGCTCATCCCTCGTGCCGGACGATCCTTCACTGCTCCTTACCACTGCAGGGATGGTACAGTTCAAGCCTGTGTTCCTCGGCACGAAGGATCTGGGATTCACGCGCGCGACCACGGTGCAGAAGTGCGTGCGTACCACTGACATAGACATCATCGGTACGACCGGCCGGCATCACAGCTTCTTCGAGATGCTCGGCAACTTCAGCTTCGGCGACTACTTCAAGTCCGAGGCGTGTGCATGGGCCTACGAGTACTCAACAGCTGTGCTCGGACTCGATGCCGACAAGCTGTGGTACTCGATCTACGAGGACGACGATGAGGCCGAGGCCATCTGGCGCGACGAGGTGGGCGTGCCGGCGGAACGCATCGTTCGAATGGGCGCGGCTGACAACTTTTGGTCGGCGGGCCCGACCGGGCCGTGCGGTCCGTGCTCGGAACTCTACTACGACCAGGGACCTGAGCTTGGCTGCGGGCGCGAGGACTGCGCTCCCGGTTGCGACTGCGACCGGTACCTGGAGTACTGGAACCTGGTCTTCATGCAGTACGACCGTGCCGAGGACGGGACACTCACGCCCCTCCCCAGACAGAATATCGACACCGGGATGGGACTCGAGCGCATCGCCGCGATATTGCAGGGCGTGACCTCGAACTTCGAGACCGATATCCTTCGCGCGATCATGACCCGGGCCGAAGAACTCACCGGCGTGAAGTATGGCGGGACGGACAGGCAAGACACGTCGCTGAGGATCCTCACCGATCATGCACGAGCGGTCACGTTCCTGGTCGCCGACGGCGTCTTGCCCGGCAATGAGGGTCGAGGCTACGTGTTGCGGCGCCTGCTCCGCCGCGCCGTGCGGCACGCGCGGCTGCTGGGGCGAACGGAACCTGTCATGACCACGCTGGTCGACACCGTTGTGGACCTCATGGGCGACGCGTACCCGGAGATCGTGGAGCACCACGACCTCATCAGGCGAATCGCAGACAGCGAGGAGCAACGCTTCTCGACGACGCTCAGGCAAGGTCTGAGCTTCCTGGAGCAAGAGATCGAGTCCGTCAAGGCCGGCCCAGGCGAGGTCCTCGATGGGGCGAAGGCGTTCACCCTGCACGACACGTACGGTTTCCCGGTGGAGCTGACAGCGGAGATCGCCGGGGAGCACGGTCTCGAGGTGGATATGGACGTCTTCGAGCACGAAATGCAGGCGCAGCGAGAACGCGCCCGCGCTGCTGTCAAGGACGAGTCATGGACTGCTTACGGCGGGGTCCTCGGCCAGGTGTTGCGCGAGAACGGCCCCACCGACTTCGTGGGGTACGAGGCCGACGAGGCCGAGGCCGTGGTCGTGGCGCTGCTGAACGAGGCGGGCGAGCGTGTCGGCTCGCTAGGTGAAACCATGGCGGGCCAGGCGGTACTCTCGCGCACGCCCTTCTACGGCGAGCAGGGCGGTCAGGTCGGTGACACCGGGATCATCACCACGGACGGCGGGGTGTTTCGCGTGGAGGATACGCTGATTCCCGAGCAAGGGCTTACCGTCCACGTGGGACGCGTGGAGTCGGGGAGCGTAGAGGCGGGTGCCAAGGCTCATGCGGAGATCGACGCCTTGCGCAGGGAGCGCATCCGACGCAATCACACCGCGACACACCTGCTGCATTGGGCGTTACGTCTCGTGCTGGGCGAGCACGTGCGGCAGTCGGGGTCGTTCGTCGCTCCGGATCGCATGCGCTTCGATTTCACTCACTTCGAGGCGCCGACGGCCGAAGAGCTCCGCAAGGTCGAGCGCATGGTCAACCACAAGATCATGGAGGGTCATCCGGTACGCGCTTATGAGACCTCGCTCGCCAGCGCGCGCGAGTCGGGCGTCACCGCTCTGTTCGGGGAGAAGTACGGAGACTTCGTGCGTGTCTTGGAGATCGGCACCTTCTCGAAGGAGCTGTGCGGCGGCACGCATGTCTCTCGCACGACCGATATCGGAATGTTGCGCATCGTCTCCGAAGGGAGCGTGGGCGCCAATCTTAGGCGTATCGAGGCGGTCACGTCGTTCGACGCACTCGAGTACGTTGCGAGGGAAGAACGTGAGCTGGCCGGTGCGGCCGAGATGCTGAAGACGAACAAGTTCGACGTCTCAGAGCGGATCCGCGCGCTCATCGCTCGCTCGAAGGAGCTGGAGGCGGCTGCCGAACGGTCTGCCGAGACCATGTCGGACTCGGTCGTGGAAGAGCTATTGGCACAACAGACGAACGTGGGCTACGACGTTCTGGTCGCCCGCGCACCCGACACGAACGCGAGAGGGTTGCGCACGATCTCCGACGTCTTGCGTCGACGCATGGGCGGCGGCGCAGTCGTGCTGGCTACGGCCGATCCCGACACGGGAAAACCGCTGCTGCTCGCTGCGGGGAGTGACGATGCGGTGGCGTCGGGCTTCGACGCTGGCAAGCTGATCAAGGCCATTGCGCCTGCGGTGAGCGGCGGAGGTGGAGGCAAGCGGGGAATGGCCCAGGCAGGCGGAAGCGACGCCGCCGGCATCGACGAAGCTCTCCGGATGGCTCTGGAGATGCTTCGCGACTCAGCGTGAGTGCCATGCGGGTGCTGGGACTGGACATCGGCTCCCGTCGAACGGGAGTGGCCGTGTCCGACCCGGCTCGAACCACGGCAACTCCGGTATCCGTGCTCGACACCGCGAACTTGCTCGAGGACTCGCGAATTCTTCGGCGGTTGGTCGACGACTACGAGGCCGACCAGATCGTGGTCGGTCTGCCTCTGAGTCTTGACGGCACCGAAGGACCGCAGGCCCGTGACGTGAGGGAAACGGCTTCGCGGATCACGGAGCATCTCGGATTGCCCGTGGCGTATCATGACGAACGACTCTCCTCCGCCGAGGCGGCTCGCGTCCTGAGGGCCGGCGGGCTCAGCGCCAGAGAACAGCGAGGGAAGGTCGACAAGATCGCTGCGGCGCTCATGCTTCAGTCCTGGCTCGACGCTCGGCGCGGCGGCTCGAACGACACTGGACGGAGCGATGGCTGAGCGAACCGACCCACGACCCAGGCGCAAGGACGACACACGCGTCCGCACTCCCCGACGGGGCAAGGCGGGCGCGGTCGTTGCAGTCCTCGTCTCCGTGGTCCTCCTCCTGGGGGCGGCAGCAGCGGTCTCTGTGTGGGGCTTACTCCTGCGCCCCGCCGTCGAGGTGGCGTCCGGCCGTCCCGTTCAGGTCTCGATCCCGTCGGGGGCGTCTACGGCGGAGATCGGGGAGCTGCTCGCGCGAGAGGGCGTGGTGCGCAACGCCAACATGTTCCGTGTGCAGACGCGACTCCTGGAGGCTGACGGAGAGCTGCGCGCGGGGATATACGACTTCACCACCGGGATGGATTACGAACCGGTGATCGAGCAGCTTCAGGCCGGACCGCCGATCGTCTATGTCGACGTGACGATCCCGGAAGGCTATGTCGTCGAACAAATCGCCGAGCGCGTCGCCGAAAACACTGGAATCTCCGCCGAGGAATTCGTGACGCTTGCCAAGTCCGGCGGCGTAACCGAGTTCCCGGGCAGGCCGTACCTCGAGTCCGTGTACCAGGGCTCACTCGAAGGCTACTTGTTCCCGAAGACCTATCGCATCAAGGAGGGGACTACGGCCCGGGAAGTGATAGAGATGATGCTCGACCAGTTCGAGCGCGAGATCGCCCAGGTCGACATAGGCGCGGTGGAGGAAGCGGGTCTATCCCTGCACGAGCTCGTCACAATCGCCTCGATGATAGAGAGGGAAGCGCGAGTGGCCGACGAGCGCCCTCTCATCTCCTCGGTCATCCACAACAGGCTCGAGCAAGGAACGCGGCTCGAGATAGACGCCACGATCGAGTACGTCTTGCCGGGCAACCGGTTCCGGCTGAGCAACGAGGACCTGCAGCTCGAGAGCCCGTACAACACGTACAGGAACGCCGGATTGCCTCCGGGACCGATTGCGAATCCGGGTCTCGCATCCCTTCAGGCTGCTGCCGACCCTGCCGAAACGGACTACATCTACTACGTTCTGACCGCAGAGGACGGGTCGCATACATTCGCCGCCACGTACGAGGAATTCTTGGCGGCGAAGGAGAAGTCCAAGGAGGTGTTCGGCGAATAGTGGACGCAGTGGCCGAAACGTACGCCGCCGGAGTGCCGGCGCTTCTCGTGGAAGGCGCGCGCAAGACGTACGGGACCGGTGCCGCAGCTCGCCACGCCGTGAGGAACGTCACCTTGCGCGTGAGTCCGGGCGAGGTCCACGGACTGCTGGGACCCAACGGGGCCGGGAAGACGACGACGCTCAAGATGCTGCTCGGCCTTGTTCAGCCGAGCGCAGGGCGCTTCGAGATCCTGGGCATGCCGGCGGGTCCAGCCGCTCGCATGCGTTTGGGCTTTCTTCCTGAGCAGCCCTACTTCCCTCCGCAGCTCACAGCCGGCGAGATCTTGCGCCTGTACGGACGCCTGTCGGGGTTGGATCGCGGAGGGCTGAGCCGGCGTGCGGCCGACGTCCTCGAACGAGTCGGGCTGCAAGGGCGGGCGTCGTCGCTGCTTTCCACATTCTCCAGGGGAATGCTGCAGCGGCTCGGGATCGCCCAAGCTGTGCTCCACGAGCCCGACGTCGTGATACTGGACGAACCCGCGTCCGGTCTCGATCCTGTGGGACAGCGTGACGTGCGAAACCTCATTCTCGAACTCAGGGAACGCGGTGTCGCGGTCTTGCTCTCTTCACATCAGCTTTCCGAGGTAGAGGCTGTCTGCGACCAGGTGACCATCCTCAACCGGGGGTCGATTGCCGCGGAAGGCAGCATTAGCGACTTGCTGAACGTACGCGGGCAGATGTCGGTGCGCGTCCGCGGCCCGGAGGGCGATCTACCGGCCGCCGTGCTGGAACTCGTTTCCGACATTGCGTTCGCGGGAGGCGAGTGGATGTTCTCCGTACCGGATGCCAGAGTGCGGGAAGCGGTGGACGCGCTGGACGAGGCCGGCTGGGAGCTGATATCTCTGAATCCGAAGCGGGAGTCCCTCGAGGACTACTTCGCGTCCCTGCTGGGTGAGACACCCGCCGAGGAGGATGCGGCGTGATCGGCCGCGTACTAGCCATCGCGGGGGCGGTGGTGGCAGACGCGCGGCGACGCAAGGTCGTCTGGGTCGTCGCGCTGTTTGCGGTCGTCATGGCCGCCGCCATTCCCTCTCTGCCGAGCTACGGTGTTGGGGTGGTAGAGGCCGTCTACCGTGAGGTTGCTCTGGCGGTGTCGTACGTCGCGGTGATGGTCCTGACCTTGGCGCTGGCAGCCAACCGCATTCCCGCTGAGGTGGAGAGGCGAACGCTCTATGCCGTGCTAGGACGCACTGTGCGCCGCTGGGAATACGTCATGGGGACGTGGCTCGGCATCGTGGCCACTTTGGGCGCCGTCACGACTGCGTTCACGCTGGTCGTCGTCAGCATCGGGTGGCTCGCCTACGGCGTCCCCATGTGGGTCCTTGCCCAAGGCGCTTTCGCCGTATGGCTGGAGTCTGCCGTCCTCGCGGCGTTCTGCGTCGCGATCTCGGCCGTCGCCGGACCGGTCGTGGTGTCAACCGCGGCGCTGGCCTTCCTGTTCATCGCCCACACGCGAGAGGCGTTGCTCGAGCCCGGGACCCTGGCATATGCGGTGTACCCCTCCTTGGACGCCTTCAACATCATTGCACCTGTTGCCCACGGCACCGGAGTCGGGATAGGTTACGCCGCGGCGATGTTGGCGGCGTTCGTCGGATGGGCGGGGGCACTCCTCCTCGCAGGTAACGTCATGTTTCTCAGAAAGGACCTGTAGGCGGTGGATGCCCGAATCGCGCGCGTGGTGTCGGCCGCGCTCGTGGTAGTTATGTTGGCCGGCCTGGCGCTAGTCGGTCAAGCCGCGACCGATGCGCTGGCGCCGACTGGGACCAGTGCCACGGGAGCGGCGATCGGACGTGCGGGTTTCGCGTACCTCACGGGGGTGAGGGTCTTTGCCGCGGCTGTGCTCTGGAATCGGCTCGAGCCGCTCTTCCACGAGTACTACGGCGGCGTAGCCTTGCAAGACCAGGCCTACATGCTGCCCACTATTCGCGCCGTCGTCGCTCTCGACCCGCAGTTCGCCGACGCCTACTACGTGGCGGCATGGGTACTCGCGCGGCGCGGTGACACAGAGGAGGCATGTGAGCTCGCGCTCCTCGGAACGCAGAACAATCCCCGATCCGGTCTCCTGCGTGTGTCGTACGCGCAGATCCTGTGGCTGTACGGTGAGGACTTGGACGAGGCCGTTCGTCAGGCCGAGCTAGCTGCAGGAAGCGCGGAGTGGAAAGACCCCATCGAACAGCACGACAGCTACGCCGTGATAGGCGGGCTCTACCGTGCGGCGGGGATGACCCGCGAGTCGGACCTCATTATGGAGCGGATAGAAGAACTCGATGAGTCGATCGGTGACAGATTGCCGGAAGGCTCACACGACCACGACGGTGACGGCGTTCCCGACCACTGATGACGGGCAGCTTTGGATGAACATGCTTCTTCCCGATCTCTATTATGCGAACGTTCTCGCCATCGATCTTGCCATGTTGGCACAGAAGGGCGTCGATACGTTGCTCGTAGATCTCGACAACACGATCGTGCCTCGCGACACCAACGAGATCACCCCAGCCCACCGTGACTGGGCGGTTTCGCTCATCGATGCTGGTTTCAGAGTCTGCCTGGTGTCCAACAACTGGCACGAGCGGGTCAGACGCGTCGCCGACGAACTGGGCTTCGCTCTGGTTTCCAAGGCGGTCAAGCCGATGCCGTTCGCATTCCTGAGAGCGCTCAAGAAGGTCGGGTCCAATCGACGATCGGCTGCCGTCGTGGGAGATCAAGTGTTCACCGATGTGCTCGGGGGCAATCTGCTGGGCATGACGACGGTGCTCGTGATGCCGCTGTCTCGCAGCGACCTGCCGCACACACTTTTGCTACGACGCATCGAATCCGCGCTGCTGGCTGGGCGAGAACCGCTCGCCTAGACTGAGTACTGACCACCGTCCGACGAAGGCGGAACGCAGTGAACGCGAGAATCAACGGCCGCACCCGATTGGCGGGAATCATCGGCTGGCCGCTCGATCATACGCTCTCTCCGGCGATGCACAACGCTGCATACGAGGTCCTTGAGCTCGATTGGGTCTACATCCCCCTGCCCGTGCGGGACGAAGCCGACCTCATCCGCGTGGTGGGAGCGGTGCGCGTGCTCCCGTTCGTCGGCTTGAATATCACCATGCCGTTCAAACAGGTGATGCTGGAGATGTGCGATGAAGTCGCCATGATGGCCAAGATGGCGGGTGCGGTGAACACCGTCCACGTCGTGGACGGGAGACTCATCGGATACAACACCGACGGCCGGGGACTGGTCGAGACCCTGGAGACCGAGATGGGCTTCTCGCCGGAAGGCAAGGACGTCGTGGTCCTGGGAGCCGGCGGCGCCGCAGGAGCCGCGGCCGTGTCGCTGATACTTGCCAAGGCTTCGAGCGTGACGGTCGCCAACCGCAGCGTCGAGCGTGCCGAGGAACTCGTCGAGCGTGTGGCGTCACACGCACGCGGCACGAAATGTCGAGCGGTAGTTCTCGGCATCGATGCGGAGGAGTCTGTGCGGTCCGCAGATCTCGTGGTCAACGCGACGCCCGTCGGCATGAGTCCCGAAGACCCGACACCGATACCGACCGAGTGGATAGGCCCAGGCCAGGTCATCTTCGATATGATCTATGGCAATGCTCCCACACGGCTTGTGAGTGAAGCCCTAGAGCGCGGGGCTTCGGCCACCGGCGGGTTGGGCATGCTGGTCGCGCAGGGCGCCACCGCCGTAGATATCTGGAGCGAATCCACACAGATCCGTACTCCGCGAGATGTTATGAGACGGGCGGCCGAGGACCAGCTTGCGGCGCGGCGCACGAAGGGCGGTGCGCAAGAATGACCGCCGCCAGCGGAAAGCGGTTGGGCAAGATCCTCGTCCAGTCCGGTCTCATTTCCCAAGAGCAACTGGAAGAGGCGTTGCGGCATGAGTCGCGGTCGTTGACGGCTGCGCTATCGGACCTCGGATACGCGGACGATGTCACGATAGCCCAAGCGGTGGCGAATCAGATGGGTCTCGCGTTTGTGGATCTTGCCGGATACGAGATCGATCCGAACGCCGCGACGAATGTTTCCTCGGAACTGGCACGCCGCTACACCGTCCTTCCCATCAAGGTCCAAGATGACGAACTCGTCGTGGCGATGTCGGACCCGGCCAACATATTCGCCATCGATGACCTACGGATCGTGACCGGATACGACGTGCGGCCGGTGGTGGCGGCCGAGAGCGATCTGCTTTCGACGATAGAGAAGTTCGCCGCCCAGCAAGCGGACGTGGCAGGCATGGTCGGCGATCTAGAGGATTCTGTGGGCGTCGAGGAGGAGGAAGACGACGTCGACGTCCAGGACACGGAGTCCGCGGTCGCCAAGCTCATGAACCTGATCGTCACCGAGGCCATCCGCCAAGGCGCAGGAGACATCTACATCGAACCGCATGAGAAGGAGATGCGAGTCCGCTACCGCATCGACGGCGTCTGCCAGGAGGTCTTCCGCAGTCCGAAGAAGATGCACAAACAGTTGATCAGCAGGCTCAAGATATCCGCGGGGATGGACATCGCGGAGCGACGTGTCCCTCAGGACGGCCGGTTCGGCGTAGTCCTCGACGGCAGTGCGGTGGATTTCCGCGTTGCGGTCCTGCCGATCGTCCACGGTGAGCTCGCAGTGATGCGGCTGCTTCGACGTGATTCGATCATGATGTCCCTCGAGGACCTCGGATTCCGGCAACAAGCGCTCGATCGGCTGCTGGAGGCCCTTTCGCTGCCGTACGGCGCGATCCTCGTCACGGGTCCCACGGGATCGGGTAAGTCGACCACGCTGTATGCAGCGATCAATCGGACCAACGACGTCAAGACGAATCTGATCACGGTCGAGGACCCCGTGGAGTATCGGCTCGAGGGGCTGTCCCAGGTACAGGTTCACGAGAAGGCCGGACTGACGTTCGCGGCCGCGCTACGCTCCATCCTGCGTCAGGACCCCGACAAGGTCATGGTCGGTGAGATCCGCGACAAAGAGACCGGCACGATCGCCATCGAGGCTGCCCTCACCGGTCACCTGGTGCTCTCGACGCTCCACACGAACGATGCTCCTTCTGCGATCACGCGACTTACCGAGATGGGCATCGAGCCGTTCCTGACCGCCTCGGCGATTACTTGCGTGCTTGCGCAACGCCTGGCTCGCCGGTTGTGCCCCGAATGCAAAGAGGAGTACACACCTTCCGAGGAGGCACTTGAGAGGGTAGGGTTCCCGTTCGAGCGGGGGCATCCGCCGAAGCTGTATCGGGCGCGCGGCTGCAAGAAATGCAACGACATCGGGTACAGGGGCCGAATGGGCGTACACGAAGTGCTCACCATCTCTGAGACGCTCGAGCGCATGACCGTGGAGAATGCGTCTGCGGACGACATCAAGCGTCAGGCCGTGGCTGAGGGTATGGAGACGCTGCGAGAGGACGGCTTCGCCAAGGTCAAGATGGGTCTGACCTCGATTGAGGAGATCATGCGAGTCGTCGTCTGATCTAGTCGCGTAATCGCAGGTCGCGCCAGTCTTCGGCGGTTGTACCTGTCCGATGCTTCGTGAGAGACTAGGATTGGCCCGCTGATGCGGGGGGATTCTGGCTGTCCTCGCAAGGTCGTTCACGCCGGCCCGTCTGGAGGTGTCGATGGTATGGCGGACAGAGGCATCGGCGATTACTTCATCAGTGACATCGACGACGAGATGCTCGAGGAAGAGGACGAACTCATTCAGGCGCCCGTCGTAGTCCCGCACTCCGCGCCGAAGCAAGTGCAGCCGCCACAGCAGCGGTCGGACCAGGCGTCCACCTCCGGTCCGACGCCGGCCTCCGTGAGTCCTTCTGCGACAGCGGCGCCGGCTCCGCCGGTCGTCGAGCGGACACCGGCTGCGGAGCCCGTGTCGTCGGAGGGCGCAGCTCCATCGGCGCCTGCTCCGGTGCCCGAGCCTGCCGCGATCCCAGCTGCAGCGCCAGGTGCGCAGCCTGTGCGCACATCGGAGGGCGCACAACCGCAGAGTCGCGAACACCGGCTGGCGACCGTGCTCGATCGACTGATGGCGGATTCGCCCGAGGTCCAGGCGGCGGCCCTGGTGAGCATGGACGGTTTCACCATGGCGTCCGCGATGCCTGAGGGGATGCAGGAGGACCGTGTAGGCGCCATGTCGGCGGCGATCTTGGGCTTGGGGGAACGTGCGGCCGCCGAACTCGGTCGCGGCAATCTGACTCAGGTGTTCATAGAGGGTGCCGATGGGTACGTCGTACTTATCTCGGCGGGACCGAGAGCCGTTCTGACGGCGCTTGCGCAGCGGGACGCGAAGCTTGGACTGGTTCTCTACGACATGAAAGCAACGGCCGGGCTCATCGCCGATATCCTCGGCTAGGTCCCGGACCCTGGCGAGCCCGACGTGAGAGGGGTACGAAGATAGCCCATGGCGCTCAGGGGCAATCTCAAAGACTTCAGCTTGCCTGACGTCTTCCAGCTCGTGACGTTCAGCAAGAAGACAGGCGTGCTGCGGATCACGCGCTCCGACGACGCGGAAGGTAGCGTGTGGTTCCGCGACGGCGACGTGTTCTTCGCGCAGTCCAACTGGCACGGCGAACCACTCGGTCAACGTCTGGTCCAAGCCAACCGCATCACTCCGAGCGCGCTTCAGAAGGCGCTGGAGACACGCAGGGCGGAGCCGGAAGGCGGCCGCCGGCTCGGGACCATCCTCGTGGACGAGGGGTACATCACCGAGAAGGTGCTGGAGGCCTTTGTCCAGGAGCAGATACAGGACACCATCTTCGATCTCATGCGTTGGGACGAAGGGGATTTCGATTTCGAGGTGCTGCCCGGGGTCGTCGACGAGGATATCGGCCTCTCGGTTTCCATCGAGAACATCGTCATGGAAGGCAGCCGTCGTCTTGAAGAATGGACACGCATCAAGAAGAAGATTCCCTCGATGGACATCGTCTTCAAGATGGCGACAGCGCCCGGCGAGGGCACTTTCGAGATCTCTCTGAAACCGATCGAGTGGAACCTCCTTCTTCTCGTGGACGGCACGCGCACGGTTTCCGAGCTCGCTGCGGAGACGAATCGCACCGACTTCGAGGTCGCTCGCATCATGTACGGTCTCTTCTCTGCGGGTCTGCTCGAGGTCGCCGAAGACGACGAAGTAGAGCGCTTGCGCGCCGAGCGTGCCGAGAGGGAGGCGATAGTCGCCGAACTACGTGCTCAAGAACGCGCCGCCAAAGAAGCCGCCGACGCGCAGGCTCACGACCGCGCGGCGCTGGAGACGGTCGAGGGTCCGCCCCAAGTGCCTGAACCAGTGGAATCCATGGAGGCCGGTGTCGTTGGCGAAGAGCGCACGGAGCCCGAGGTACCGCAGTTCCTCGCCGGTGGCGACACGTCGGTGGACGCCTCAGAGGAAGACATGGCCGTCTTCGAGGAGATGATGGACGCGGTCCTGCAGACCCCGCCGACCGAGCCGGTTGCCGAACAGCAGCGTGAGCCCGAGCCGCTTGTTACTCCCGAACCGCCGGCCATCGAGCCCCCGCCAGAACCGGAGCCCCCGTCGATCGAGCCGGAGCCCGCACCGGAGCCCGAGCTTCCCGAGATCGAACCCGAACCTGCGCCGGAGCCGGAGATAGCGCCGGTCCCGGCCGAGTTGCCGGCCATCGAGCTCCCGCCAGAACCGGAGCCCCCGGTGATCGAGCCGGAGCCCGCACCGGAGCCCGAGCTTCCCGAGATCGGCTCGGACGTGGAGACGGAGGCCCCCGCCGAGGGCGCCGCCGGAGAGACGCAGGCCGAAGAACCTCGTGGCCCCGCCCTCACGGGAGACCTGGAGGCGGACCTGCGCGCGCTGGGGCTCGGGGAGCTGCCGACCCAGAAGCTGCTGGAGCCCGTTGGCGAGGATGAAGTGGAGCTCGCAGGTGAGCCGATCGAGAGCCGGATCGTATTCGAGGAGCGAGAAGAGATACCCCCTCCTCCCTCGGCAGAGGACGCCGGAACACCAGAGGGAGCGATATTCCAGCCAGAGACCGAGGCGCCTGTGGAAGTCGAGGAGTCCCGAACCGATCTTGCCGACGAACAAGCTCCAGGGTCTGTCGACGAGGAGACAGGGGCGTCGGAAAGGGTGGACTTCTCGGGTATTCTCGAGTCTCTCGAGGAACTCGGCGAAGAAGAACCCGAGATAGTCCACACGGAGTCGCTCGACGAACAAAGGGGCGGGCCGGCCGGGGGCGTGATCTCGACCGACGCGTTCCTTGCCGATATCTCACCCGACGAGTTGGGAGTCGGTCTTTCCAGCGGCCTCGGCGACGAACTGAGTGCGCTGACGGGCGCAGAGAGTCAGCGGCGACCGAGCACCAATGTCAACAAGCTGCCTGAACCGGGCAGGGTCGAGATCCACCGCGACCGGACGGTGAACAAGGAATTGGTTCTCAAGATCATCGAGGGCATCGAGAAGCTGTAGAGAGAGAGCGACGCGGATGCAGTCGGTCAAGGTCGTGGTGACGGGTCCATTCAACGCAGGCAAGACCACCTTCATCAAGGCGGTCAGCGAGATTACCGTGCTGTCCACGGAACGCCAGATCTCCGACACGGCTGGCGAAGGCAGCGGCGAGACCACGGTCGCGATGGACTTCGGGCGTATCACAGTTTCCGACGACGTCGTCCTGTATCTCTTCGGGACGCCCGGGCAGGAGCGGTTCTCTTTCATGTGGGAGACGCTCTCCGAGGGGATGCTGGGATTCGTGCTGCTCGTCGATGCGCAGGACGACGATTCGCTTGAGGACGCCCGGACGATGATCGGGTTCTTCAGGGGCATGTCCGACGTTCCATTCGTCGTAGCGGGAAACAAGGTCGACGGCGAGAACGACTCCTTACGGATCCTGCGTTCCCGCCTCGAGATCGAAGACGACGTCCCACTGCTCCCCGTCGACGCGCGCGACAAGGAATCAGTGAAATCCGTGCTCCTCGGACTCCTGCACCGTATCGTGGAGAGCATGGGGTAGGGGTGGACATACGGCTGTACATCCTGGCCGGTACCCTCGCGCTCGTCGTCATCTCGGTCATCACGTTCATGGTCGCAGTGCGGCGTGCGAGACGTGAGTTCGAGCCACCAGGCGATCTGCAACCCGAGGCCTCGTGGCCGATGCTGAAGCCCGCGCCATCCCACGTCATCGAGGCCGAGCTCCTGTCGCAAGCCGACGCGAAGTTCGCCGAACCCACCTCCGGAGTGGCGGCAGTGCTCAGCGCACCTCTTCGGACCGGGGAGTGGCAGCCACCTGCAGAGGAGACCCCGCCGGCTGAACCGCAGGCGGAAGACTACTGGGACGCGCTCATCGAGGAGCAGTCCTTGCTCGTCCGTCCACGTCACCGGCCTTCCTCGCGCGCTCCTCGACCTGCCGCACGTGACACCGCGCCGGCCGATGAGATCACCTCGTTGATCAGAAGCCTCGATCCGGAGGCGCAGCCCGCGACCGAGCCGGCACCACCCCCGGCGACTCGGCAGCCGGTCGTCCCGGAGGTGCCTGAGCCCGGCCCCGGACCCTGTACGGAACCGGCGGTGTCGGCCGCGCCTGAGCCCGAGGACATTCGCCGAACGGAACCTACCACGCTGGAAGCCCCCGACTCGGGTGCGCTCGACTCTTCCCAGCCCGATATCCCCCCGCCGCCCGAACCGATGCCGGAGCCCTCATTCACGCCCAGGGAGACGGATCCGATTCGGCCTCGAACCGTCGTGCACTCTCAGGGACAGGCAGACGCTGCGGAAGCGGAGGAAGTCGGGACCCGGGCCGCCGGAGGACCCGTGCATCGACTGGTTGCGCCGGTGGAGATGTGGTTCGGTGACGCCCGCGTGGGGGTCAGACGGGGAACCCGAACGTATGAGCTGTTCCAGAGGTACGCCGACGAGTTGTTCGACGAGTATCATCGGGCCTCCCCCGGGAGGTCTAAGGGTTAGGCCTTCACCAGCCGATTTACGTACCATGTGGGTGCTGGGGCACCCCTCTGACACGTCACCGACAACCCAAGGAACGCCTAGTGGCTGAAGCTGGACAACGCCTCGGCCAGCTGCTGATGCGAGCTGGAATCATATCGGAGCGCCAACTCACTGACGCCCTGGAGGTCCACAACGCCACGGGAAGTCCGCTGGGACGCGTTCTCGTCGACCTTGGCTACGCCACGCAAGGGGCAATCCTCTCGGTGATGGCGACACAGATCGGTATCCCGTACATCGACTTCGCCGAACGGAAGCCGGATCCGAATGCGGTGGCGGTGGTCCCGAAGGAGCTCGCGGAACGCTATACGCTCATGCCCGTGGACCTGTCCGACGGCGAGCTAGTGGTCGCTATGGCCGACCCGCAAAACGTCCTTGCCCTTGACGATCTGCGGATCATCACGGGCTATGAGATTCGTCCGGGCATCTCCACCAAAGGTGACATCATCAGCGCCATCGAGGACTACTACAAGGTGGCGGAGCATAGTGATACGGACGAGTTCATCGGCTCTGAGGATGTCGACGAGAGCGAACTCGATGACCTGACGGACATCACGTCCGACGCTCCGATCGTCAAACTCGTCAACTACATCATCCAGAGGGCCGTGACGGACCGGGCGTCAGACATACACATCGAACCGCAGGAGCACGACATGCGGGTGCGGTTCCGCATCGACGGCGTTCTGCACGAAGTGATGCGAAGTCCCAAGGCGGTCCAGGCATCGATCATCTCTCGTTTCAAGATCATGGCCGACATGGACATCGCGGAATCCCGCAAGCCCCAAGACGGACACTGCGAGGTCACATACGGGACCCACCACATGGACTTCCGCGTGTCCACGCTGCCGACGGTCTACGGCGAGCGGGTCGTGCTTCGCATCTTGCGCAAGGATGCGATTCTGCTCCAGTTAAGCGATCTCGGGTTCTTGGAGGCGCCCCTCGAGCGCTTCGAGAGCTCCTTCCGCAAACCCTACGGTGCGATTCTGGTCACCGGACCCACCGGGTCGGGTAAGTCCACTTCGCTGTACGCCGCCATCAATGTCCTGAACTCCGCTGACAAGCACATCATCACATCCGAGGATCCCGTCGAGTACCGTCTGGCGGGCGTGAACCAATGTCAGGTCAACCCTAAGGCGGGACTGACATTCGCCCGAGCGCTTCGGTCTTTCCTGCGCTGTTCGCCGGACATCATCCTGGTCGGGGAGATCCGTGATCACGAGACCGCCCAGATAGCGATCGAGTCGGCGCTGACAGGGCACCTCGTGCTTTCGACCCTGCACACGAATGACGCCTCCGGCGCCATCACCCGACTCGTCGAGATGGGGGTCGAACCTTTCCTGGTAGCTTCGGCCGTGGACTGCGTGCTCGCGCAGCGCCTTGCTCGGCGGCTGTGCAACGAGTGCAAGGAGCCGTTCAAGCCGAAGGCCCAGGCCCTGATTGACGCGGGCTTCCCCGAAGACGATGTGCCTGAGACCATTTACAAGGCAGTTGGGTGCAAGAAGTGCGGGGGCACCGGGTACAGAGGCCGGATGGGCGTTCACGAGGTCCTTCAGGTCTCTGAGGAGATCAGCCGGCTGACCGTCGAGGAAGCCACGTCGGAAGAGATCAGGAGAGTTGCCATCGCGGAGGGGATGCTGACGCTGAGACAAGACGGCCTCGAGAAGGTGCGCTCGGGGGCCACATCAATCGAGGAGATAATGCGCGTCATCGTCTGAGGGCATGCCATCGCCAGAGGGGGGCTGGACATGCTGGACATCAACGACTTGCTGACACGCGTGATCGAGCGAGGAGCCTCGGACTTGCATCTGACTGTGGGGGTGCCGCCGACGCTACGCATCGACGGTCGGCTCGTGCCCACCGAGGACCCGCCGCTTTCGCCCGACCAGACCCGCGAACTCGTCTACTCGATTATGAGCGATGAGCAGCGCAAAGATCTGGAGCAGCAGCTCGAGGCCGACTTCGCCTACTCGGTCCCGGGATATGCTCGATTCCGCGTCAATGCATACTTCCAGCGGGGGAGCGTTGGGGCGGCGTTCCGCTTGATCCCGCTGGAGATCCGCACGATTCGCGACCTGGGTTTACCCCTCGTGCTCGAAGAACTCGCACTCAAACCCAGAGGGCTTGTGCTCGTTACCGGGCCGACCGGCTCGGGCAAGTCCACGACGCTGGCGGCCATGATCGACCACATCAACACCAACCGACAGCAGCACGTAATCACCGTGGAAGACCCGATCGAGTATCTGCATACGCACAAGGAGTGCGTGATAGAGCAGCGCGAGGTAGGAGCCGACACGCGATCGTTCGCCACAGCCCTCAAGCACGTCCTCAGGCAGGACCCAGACGTGATCTTGATCGGCGAGATGCGAGACTTGGAGACGGTATCGGCAGCCCTGACCGCAGCCGAGACGGGTCATCTCGTTCTTGCGACGCTCCACACTCAGGACGCGGCGCAGACGATCGACCGAGTAATAGACGTGTTCCCGCCGCACCAGCAGCAACAGGTGCGGATCCAGTTGTCGGGTGCACTCCAAGGAATCGTGTCCCAGCAGCTCCTGCCGACCGCGGACGGTCGCGGTCGAGTGGTGGCCTGTGAGGTGCTCATAGCGACCCCGGCGATTCGAAATCTGATCCGAGACGGAAAGACACACCAGCTGCTGACTGCGATCCAAACAGGGACTCAGCACGGAATGGTAACGATGGACCTCTCTCTAGCCGATATGTACCGGAGAGGAATGATTACGTTGGAGACCGCACAGCAGCGAGCAATGAATCTGGAAGACCTGAAGACGTTGCTCGGCAAGATGGTCTAGACGTAACAGGGAACGCACAAGGAGAGGGTATCCCATGCCGATCTTCAACTACTCGGTACGCGACAAGGCCGGCAAGATCACCAAAGGGTCCCTCGAGGGTGAAAGTCGCGACGCGGTCGGCGCCAAGCTCCGCCAGATGGGCTACATCGTCCTCGATCTCGACCAGCAGGGCGGCCTGGCCGCACTGAGCCAGATCAAGTTCGGTACCGGCGTGAAGATGAAGGATGTCGCCATCTTTGCACGTCAGTTCGCGACGATGATCAACGCCGGGCTGTCGCTTACGAAGTGTCTCGCAATCCTTTCGCAGCAGACAGAATCCGCCGGTCTCCGGGAGATCATCAATCAGGTGGCCAAGGACGTTGAGGCAGGGCAGTCGCTGTCTGACTCGATGGCGAAGCATCCGAAGGTGTTCCCACCGATCTTCATCAACATGGTTCGAGCGGGAGAGACGGGCGGTGTGCTCGACGAGGTCCTGCTGCGGGTGGCGGACCACTTCGAGGGCGACCTGGCCCTGCGGGCGAAGATCAAGTCAGCGATGACCTATCCCGTGGCGATGGGGTTTCTCGTGCTGGTGATCCTCGCTGCGATGATGATCTTCGTAGTGCCGACGTTCGAGGAGATGTTCTCGAGCATGGGCGGAGAGCTGCCGATGATCACGCAGCTACTCGTGAACGCGTCGAACTTCGTTGCCGGAGTCGGAGGAATCATCACGCTGGTGGTTGCAGTCGGTCTGTTCTTCGCGTTCAGGTTCTGGATCGGAACCGACTCCGGCCGCCTGGTGTGGGACACCGTGAAACTCCGCGCTCCGATCTTCGGCAAGCTCGTTCGCAAGCTGTCTTTGGCCAAGTTCACGAGGACCTTCGGGACGCTGGTGGCGGCAGGCGTACCCATTCTGTCGGCACTGGACATCGTCGCGGACACGTCGGGCAACTCGGTCGTATCGAGAGCCGTGAAGAAGACGCGGTCGGCGATCAAAGAGGGCGAGACGATCGCAAAGCCGCTGAGCGAGTCACCGGTCTTCCCGTCCATGCTGGTGCAGATGATCTCTGTCGGTGAAGAGACGGGCGCTCTCGACGCGATGCTCAACAAGATCGCTGACTTCTACGACGAGGAAGTCGCCACATCGGTCGACGGCCTGACCTCACTGATCGAACCGCTGATGATGGCGTCCCTTGGCGTCATCGTGGGCGGCATGGTCATCGCGCTGTACATGCCGATGTTCCAGGTCATCACGCTGGTCCAGTAGTCGAGGTAACCGGGACGTCCTACTTCCTTCGGCGCGATCCTGCTGCCTCTGCAGCCGCCCGCATACGTGCCCGGACGGGCACTCGCTCCCGGCCAGAACGACTCCCGCCACCAGGGATTCTGTGACCGGCGTCACACCGGGAGCACATTCTGTGAGAAAGCCCTTAAGTCCTCTTAGCCGGGGCCGATACAGGCAATGACGGAAGACGGCAGCATAGGGCTGCCGGCGACATCCCCGAAGGGGAGAAGGAGGTGCGAAAGCCATGAAGTTGCGTAGGGACGAGGGCTTTACCCTGGTCGAGCTGATGGTCGTCGTGCTTATTATCGGTATTCTTGTTGCCATCGCGATCCCGGTCTTCAACGCGGCCAAGGCGAGCGCCCAGGAGAAGGCGTGCTTCGCGAACCAGCGCACGCTCGAGGGTGCGGCCCAGACCTACCAGGCCGACGGCAACACCCTCGTGGGTCTGACTGTCGCGGACCTGACGGGCGGCGGCTATGTCAAGACTGCCCCGACGTGCCCGACCACAGGCGCCGGCTACACGTTTGCCGACGATGTCGGTACGGTGGCCGACTGCGCGACCCACGGTCACTTCTAGGATCCATCGCACGTATTGTCCGCAACAAGAGCCGGTGGGCAGCAAACCCACCGGCTCTTCTCTGTCGGCACGTGGACAGGTCTCACGGCTGTCGGATATCGTGTGCCGAAGCTGTGGCGGAGGGAGGAGAGCGAATGCTGGCCGGAGTCGAGTGGTACGGTCTGCTGCTGCTTTTCGTCTTCGGACTTGTCTTCGGTAGTTTCGCGAACGTCGTCATCTGGCGTTTCCCCCGAGGGGAGTCGCTTGCCGGGCCGGCCTCGAGCTGTCCCGACTGCGGCGAGACCATACGGCCGTACGACAACATTCCTCTCGTCTCATGGGTGCTGCTCCGTGGCCGGTGCAGAGCATGCGGTGAGCGCATATCCGTGCGTTATCCGCTCGTCGAGCTCTCCTCGGCGATTCTCTGGGTCATGGCCGGACTCTCTTTCGGATGGAGTCCGAAGACGGCCGCCGCGATCACTCTCTTCTACCTGCTTCTGATCCTCGCTTTCATCGACATCGACACGATGCGCCTGCCCAATCCGATCGTCCTGCTGCTGGGTTCACTCGGGGTCCTCGGCGCCGCGGTGTCCGCCTGGTCTGGTGCAGCCATCGTGCCTCTGACTACCGTGGACGCAATCCCCAACCCACTGGTTCAAGCAGCACTCGGCGTTATGGCCGGCGGCGGCGTGAGTCTGGTGATCGCCCTCCTCTACCAAGGCTTGAGGCGACGCCAGGGCTTCGGTATGGGGGACGTCAAGCTCCTTGCGGCTTTGGGAGTATACCTCGGGCCCTACGTGCTGATGACGTTCTTCATGGGCAGTCTGTTCGGCTCTGTTTGGGGCGTCGTCAAGATGCGGAGGGAGGGCGCCGGCGCGACCGCGCGTTTCTCTTTCGGGCCCTTTCTCGCCCTCGCCGGCGTGATCACCGCCCTTGTCGGACCGGAACTGATGTTCTGGTACCTGAGTGCTGTTGGCCTCGCTTCCTGACCCCACCATATAAAGTGCCTGGTCGCGTATGCCGATGAAAGACCTAAGGCGAGCATTCGCAGGGCGCTTGATGGTGCCCAGGTTTGGAAGTGGTGATTATGGCAGGCAGCGAGGGGGCCAGCTTGAGGGCGCGAGACGAGGGTGTTAGCGTCCTCGAGGTCGTTCTCGCCGCCTTCATCCTCTTCTTCGTCCTCACCGCCGTGCTCGGGCTCGTCGGCACATCCACCAAGATGAACATCGATGCGAAGGCCCGCTCGGTGATGAACAACGCCGTAGCGTCTCACATCGAGTGGGTACGGTCGCTGGACTTCGAGCAGATCGCGATGTCGGGGAGCTCTGCCGAGGCGGTGGTGGACCCTACGTATACCTACACGGTCGACGGGTTCACGATCACAATCTCGAACACCATTTCCGCAGGGCAGGGAGGGACGAAGGAGCTGCAGGTCACGGCTCAGGCGGCGGCACCCGGGTACCCGACCGTCTCCATGTCTACCCTCACAGCGATTCGCGACGTCGAGAGTCTCACGAGCAGGGTTACCGACGACGAGAATGCGCCGGAAATCGAGTACAAGTCGCTGACTGCGCCGCCGGATGCCGTCGTATACGGCTCATACGAGATGGGCGGTTCGCCCCTCTACGTGGAGGCGTGGGCGAAGTCCGTCGATCCCGCAACGATATCGGAGTTCTCCTACTACTGCGGCACCGAGATCCTCCGTGACGGCTCTACGATCTTCGCGAACGTGGCGTACTGGACGCCTGGGACGCAAACGGTCCAACACGCGTTTCGCTGGGACACCCGGCAAGTCGACGAGGACGGCCAGCGGACCATCCAGGACGGCTGGCGAATCGTGCGTGCTATCGCGATCGACAGCGAAGGACGGCAGTCCTTCATAGACAGGCGTGTCTACGTTGATAACGAGGTCCCCCTCCCTCCGACGTCCGGGCCGGCCGCGCAGGTCCAAACGAGCATCGAGACACGGCTGTCGTGGCCAGTGGCCATGGACGGGACCGATCCAACCTGGAAGTACGGCCTCGACATACAACGGATGACGACCGGTGGGAGCTGGGACCTCCTTGGGACATACGTCCAGACGAACCCGGCGTACATTCAGGCCACCACACCGTTCAGCCTGTACCGGGCGTCGGTAAAGGCCGGTTCGCCCCGAAACCTCTGGAGCGCTTACGTGGATGGTGCTGAGTGGTACGCATCCCGGGCGGAACTGTCCGGCTCGAGCACCACTTCGTACAGTGGGAAGAACGCGCTGCGTACGGCAACGACGGACGTCTCGGTGACGTGCACCCCGCCAACCTTCCAGACATCGGATATCGTCTACGAGGTCTACCGCAGTGTGGATCCCGCGAATATGGGGACGACACCCTATGCGGTTTCAGCCGGCCCAACGTTCGAGGAGACGATCTCGAAGCGAGTCGGCAAGTTCGGGACGCCCGACACCTGGCACTACCAGTTCAAGGCGTCGTTTACGCCGGCGGGCGGGTCTCCGATGGTGGTCTGGTCGGATATCGTGGGGCCCATCGCCGTCGACGGCACGCAGCCGTTGGAGCATGTCTCATGGTAACGCCGGGACCGAAACGCGATTCGGGGTTCACTCTCACCGAGCTCATGGTCGTGCTGAGCTTGCTCGGCGTGATTCTCTTCATCTCGTATGGCGCTCTGTACGCGGTGTTCCGCGCCAATGAAGTCGCCCAGCGACATGCCACGGTCGCGAACGAAGTTTCTGCGCCGTTGCACGTGATCGAGAAGGTCTTGACGCAGGCGACGTATGTCGAAGAGGCGGCTCCGTATCGCATTACCGTACTCACCGACAGCGACAACGACAATGTCGCGGAGCGTCATGTCATCGAGGCACTGGCTGATGGCACGTTGCGACACCGCACATGGCTTACCGATAGCATGCGGCAGAACACCACGCTCATCTTCGACGCTCAGTGGTCCGAGAACAATGCCAACCAGCAGCGAGTGGTGCCTCTCGTCCATTACTACGGCGACGTCGACGAAAACGGGCTTGTCGAACTTCTCAGTAGTCCGGTCAATCCAGCCGATGTGTGTTATGTGCACGTGAATATCGCGGTTGAAGTGGACGAGCAGCCCTATCAGGACTCGCGAAGCGCATGGATGCGCAATCGATCGTGAAGACTGGGACAAGATGAGATCACTAGTTCGAAACGACGAAGGATTCGCACTGGTTGCGGTGGTGGGCGTCATCTCCGTTGTGACCGTCGTCGCGATTGGGGGATTCTTCATCTCCCAGCAGGTGCTCTCGGAATCCGTGAGGGTCACGGACGAGACCAGGGCGTTCCAGGTCGCCCAGTCCGGCCTGGACAGAGAGCTTGCGACGTTCGACAAAGCCAATCTTACGAGCGGCCATTTCGAGCGCACAGGCTCTACCCCGGACGGGGTATACACGATCACCGTCGATTCGATGGGCGGATTCGAGTACCGCATCACATCCGACGCCGTGACGAACGACGGACGCGTGGAGAGCGTTACCCAGCGCTTCTACTACCTCGACCTTTGGGACATGAACATCGGGGCTGGGCAGTCGTCGCCACTTGGCGGCGGCCGTGGGTTCAACGGCAATGCATACATCGAGGGTCCGCTGTACCTGCGAGGTGATTTCGACCTGAGTAACGCGAATACTGTGTACGAGGGCGGTCCGCTGTTCGTCAAGGACGGCGACATCATAATGGGTGGCAGCGCTACCATCGGGTATGAGAGCCCCATCGACTTGTTCCTGACGGGCAGCATCACTGGGAACAGACCCGACAGCTGCTACTACAAGAGCCTTTCAACCTCGGTGCCGGACATAGACCTGCCGTGGATCGACGATGTATACCTCGACAAGTCGATGGAGAACGCGATCGCGGAATCGACTGACAACTACCAGGGCTACGAAAGTAGAGGCATCGTGAATCTCGAGGCGGTTGCAGGGAACCCGAACACCTATCCTGCCTACGATGACGGCACGAACGTGATCAACCGGGACCTCGCGCCGGCGTCTCCATCGCAGTCCTCGGCGAACTACAAATTCGTGGGCAGTTCGTCCGGTCGCGCCTCTCTGAACAACGGCAACTACTTCCTGGAGATCGACACTGTGCCGTTCGGAGCGTGGGAGGGGAACGGCTATCCCGCGAACGGCCCCGACGCCCGTCACGACGATTTCGCCTTCAATCCGGCAGCGGACACGAACGGTGACGGGTTCGTGGACGGCGGGTTGCTCTACGTCGAGGGCACGGTGTTCGTTGACGGTGACCTCCACCTCGGCCAGAACGTGCGCGCGTACGCGGGCAATGGGACCATCGTGGTAAACGGTGACGTCTACATCGGAGGGAACATCAGACCCGTCGGCACCGGCGAGATCAGCGCCGAGAATTGCCTGGGCATCGCGGCTACGGGCGATGTCGTCATCGGCGATAACGCGCATTCGGGGAACGTGGAGGCCCATCTCCATGGGGCGATCTTCGCGAACGGCGAAGTGAGCCTGTACCACACGTCGAGCTCGTTCGAAGGCTCGATCCTGTGTGACACGATCTACGGTGACAAGCCCAATATCGTGATCAAGACCAATCCGCTCCTTCCTCAGTACATCCCTGCGGGCATGCCGGCACTTGGCGGCATGGTCTTCCAGGGTACGTGGACGAGGCGCTAGGGGCGTATTGTCCCACTTGACAGGGGGTGTGGTAGAATCCCCGGTGGGAGTTTTTTGCAGCAGTAGTTGAAGTCAGGTCGTAGCAGGAATGGCAGTAGAAGGGGGACTCCCTTGGGCATCCTTTCTCTTGGCTCCCAGCCGATGCCCGTCGGTCTCGACATCGGGACCGATCACGTCCGTGCGGCACAGCTGAAGTCTTCGGGTTCCGGCCTGCTGCTCACTGCCTACGGGTATGTGAATGTGCCGATGGGCTCCGTCGTCGAGGGTGAGATCGTCGACCCGGACGCGGTTTCCTCGGCGATCCGTGAGCTGTGGCGGAGCGCAAACGTGCACGGCAAGGACGTCACCGTCGGCGTGTCGAACCAGAAGGTGGTCGTGCGCCTCATCGACCTGCCCTTCATGGAGCGCGACGAGCTGGAAGGCGCCATCCAGTACCAGGCTCAGGACTACATCCCGATTCCGGTCGAGGACGCGATACTAGACTTTCACATCATCGGCGATTACATGACACCCGCCGACGAACACATGATGGAAGTCCTTCTGGTTGCGGCACAGCGAGACATGATCGCGAGTACCGTGGCAGCAGTCGAAGGAGCCGGTCTGCGCCTTGCCCAGATCGACCTGACGTCGTTCGCAATCGTGCGGGCGGTGCTCGGTCTGGGCGAGACCTTCCTCCCTGGGGAGGAAGAGGAGTCCGGCGAAGCTACTGCGGTCATACACATCTCCTCCGGTCTGACGAATATCGCAGTAGTGGAGCGTGGCGTGCCCCGGTTCACTCGCGTGTCATCGATCGCGGGCAACCAGTTCACGCAGGCGATAGCCAACGTCCTGAACCTCACGTTCGACGAGGCCGAAGACCTCAAGATCCGCGCCGGGTTGCCGGACGTGGAAGGAGCGGTTCCGCCTGCATCGCTCGGCGATCCCGACGCCGAGTCGCTCCAGGTGGCGCGGGACGCCTTGGAGCGCGAGATCAACAAGTTCATCGCCGAGGTGCGCCGGTCACTCGACTACTACCTTACTCAGGCCACCCAGATTCGCACGATCCGCCGGATATACATGACGGGCAGCGGTGCCCAGCTCTCCAACATCACGCAATACGTGGAACGCGGGCTCCAGGCGCAAGTGACCCTTGCCGACCCGCTCCAGCACATCCAGATCGCGGGACCGATCCAGCAGATGGTCCTTGCGGATCGCATGGGTTCAGCGCCTGTCGTGGGTCTGGCGATGGGAGGTGCGGGTTAGATGATCAGAGTCAACCTGCTTCCTCGCGAGATCCTGGAGAAGCGACGCTTCGAGCGCGGAATCTGGTACGTGGGGGCCGGTCTCCTCATCGGTCTGGCGGTCGTACTGGTCATCTTCGGCATCAACGCGTGGCGTATCGCTTCCCGGAATGCCCTCTTGCAGCAAAGCGAAGAGACCGCAAGCCAACTGCGGAACCAGGCCGAGGCATACCGGATCTTCGAGGAGAAGGAAGATGTCCTGTCTCAACGCAAGGCGGCGGCCGACGTGGCGCTGGCCAGCCGCGTGGACTGGGGTCGGCTCACGAACGAGTTGTCGCTGATTCTGCCGAGCGATGTGTGGCTCTACGAGCTGCTCTGTGACGAAGACGAGGGGACCGACCTGAGGGGCTATGCAGTGGACGCGCCGACCGACGTGCCCGACCTCGGGCACAAGTCGATCGCCAAGACCATGATCAGACTCGCGGATCTCGAGCAGATCGACGCCGTCTGGCTTCTCGAGTCGCTAAAGGAGCCAAGCTACGAAGACTCGGGTGATCCAGTCGTCCGCTTCCAGATCACCAGTGGAGTAGTCCGACCGCCGGCGGAGGCCACGCAACAGACAGCTAGCGTGCCTGCCCCGCCGAGTCAGTCCGCGCAGTAAGCGACAAGGAGCAGCGATGAAGCTCACATCACAACAGAAACTCATCGCAGCCGGTGTCGTCGCCGTGCTGATAGTGGTCATCGCCGCGGTCGTGCTCGTGGTTCCTCAGTTCGGACGGCTCGGCGATCTCGATGCACAGATCGACCAGGCGGACCAGGACATCCAGAGCGCGCAGCTGCTCCTGGAACGGCGTCAGGCCGTCAAGGCCCGGACCGCCGAGACGGAGACCGAGCTGCTCCGGCTGGCGAACATGCTGCCCGAAGCTCCCGAGTTGCCTGCGCTGCTGATCGAGCTCCAGGACGCGGTCAACGAATCCGGGCCCGACTTCGTCTCGGTCAGGCCCCAAGACGGCCTGTACGCCGGCGATCCTGAGATCGAAGACGACGATGCCGCGGCTGCCTACCAAAGCGCCGTGATCCCTGTCACCGTCGAGGGCTCATGGCAGGACTGTGTCGACTTCCTGCAGCGTTTGCGGCGGTTGACCCGGCAGCTTCGAATCGACAATCTCGCCGTGAACTACGTGGTGCCCGAGGAATCAGAGGACTCCACGACATCGGCGCGTACGCGGCCCACCGTCGTCATGATGACCGTCACGCTCGAGGCTTACACGATGTCCGCGTCCGCCTCGACGACCCCGACAGCTCCGCCGGCCCCGCCGGCGAGCCAGTAGCGGCGTGAGGAGTCCACGTGGTTGACGAGCTGACACCTCAGAGTCCCGAACAGGATCCGGTCGAGAACGAAACCGGACTCCCGCCCGTGCCTCAGGATGCGGGCTTCCTGTCGACTACACGGGGCAAGGCTATCGCGATAGTCGGAGCCCTGGTCGTGTTCCTGGTCATCGGCGGGCTCGCTGTGGCGGCCTTTCTGGCGTTCTTCGCCACTGAGACGGCCGAAGACACGGGCACCGAGATCACTTCTACCGTGGGAAGCACCACTACGACCACGACGGCGGGGGAGGAGGGCGTCTCCGCGGAGCCCGGTGCGGTGGCGTTGAGCGAGGTGTACACGTTCCGTGACATCTTCGACCCGCTCATCGAGACCGGAGGCACCGATCAGCAGGGCGGAAGCGGAGAGCAGCCCGGTGGCGACGGAGACTCGTTCACACCCCAGGTCGAAGCGGACACCTTGTTCCTGCAGGACATCGTGGTGCGAGACGGGGTCACTCGCGCCGTGCTGATCTGGAACGGCACCACGTACGAACTCGCGCAGGGAGAGGTCATCTCGGGTACCCCGTGGCAGGTGCTTTCGATCGGCTCCGAGTCCGTGACCATGCTCTATGGTGACGAGCAGGTGGTGCTCATCATCGGCCAGGGAATCACCACACCGACCCAGCCGATCAAGTAGCCCAGCGCTCCACCGGGTCACCGGTGGTAGAATCGCGCTACCACCAGTCCCTTTGGAGAGGCGACGGATGCGTTACGTGACCTCAGGTGAATCGCACGGGCGTGCACTTGCTGCGATCGTAAGCGGGGTCCCGGCGGGAATCTCACTGGACCAGGGCGCAATCGACGCCGACCTCACGCGTCGCCAGGCGGGATACGGGCGTGGCGGTCGCATGAAGATCGAGGCCGACACCGGGATCATCCTCTCCGGCGTCAGGTTCGGGGTCACGATTGGCTCTCCGGTCGCAATCACTGTGACAAATCGCGACTGGGACAACTGGACCGACGTGATGTCCGTATGGGGCGAAGCCACCGATGCACGCCGCGTCACGGCTCCTCGGCCGGGGCACGCCGATCTCGCCGGCCTTCAGAAGATCGGGACGCGCGACGTCCGCGACGTACTCGAGCGCGCCAGTGCTCGTGAGACCGCAGCTCGAGTGGCGGCCGGAGCGGTAGCGAAGGCACTGCTCGCCGAGGTGGGCGTGACGGTCGCGTCTTTCGTGGCATCTATCGGTGAAGTTGCGATGACGCCACCGGCGGACCCAGCGTCGGTGGATGCCGCTCTGGTAGAGGCCAGCGACGTGCGCTGCCCGGACGCGGCAGCCGCGGAGCAGATGCGAAAGGCGATCGACCGTGCGCGTGTGGACGGTGAGAGTCTGGGCGGCACCTTCTACGTAACCGCGAATGGAGTCGTTCCCGGGTTGGGTACGTATGCGGAGGCATCGGGAAGGCTGGACGCGCGCCTGGCCGCGGCCATCTGCTCGATCCCGGCGGTCAAGGGCGTGGAGTTCGGGGACGGGTTCGCGGCCGCCGCGAGGCCCGGCTCGCAGGTCCATGATGAGATCAAGTACGACGGTCCGCGGGGCTTCTACCGGCCGACGAACCATGCCGGCGGCATCGAGGGGGGCATGTCGAACGGGGAGCCGGTGGTCCTGCGGGCGGCGATGAAGCCCATCCCTACGCTTATGCGTCCGCTGGACAGCGTGGACATCGATACGCTCGATCGTGTCGATGCGTCGCAGGAACGCTCGGATGTGTGCGCGGTGCCTGCGGCCGCGGTCGTGGGAGAAGCCGAGATGGCATTCGTGCTGGCAGATGCGTACTGCGCCAAGTTCGGCGGTGACACTCTCGCGGACATGAAAGCCGCGCTGAAGGCCTACGAGTCGAGGATCGTACCGTGAGCCACATCTTCCTCGTAGGCTTCATGGGTGCGGGCAAGTCGACGGTCGGGCGGCTCATCGCCGAAGAGCTCGGACTGCCTTTCGTTGACATGGACGATCGCATAGAGGCGCGAGAGGGGCGTTCGATCTCAGAGATCTTCGCCCGAGATGGAGAGGCGTACTTCCGCAGCGTGGAGTCGGCCGTCCTTGAGGGATTGGCCGAGGATGCCGATTCGGTCATCGCGTGCGGCGGCGGCGTGATTCTCGACGATGCGAACCGGGCCGTGCTCAAACGGTTCGGGACCGTCGTGTACCTGCGAGTGACTGCGGGAGAAGCTCTGGCACGCGTGAGCGGTGCCGCGACCCGGCCTTTGTTGGCGGGGTCGGGCGGCGCCATGGCCGGATCGCTGCTCCAGGCCCGTGAGGCCCTGTACCGGACCGTGGCCGACATCACGGTGGACACCGTCGGACGCACTCCTCGGCAGGTCGCCGACGCTGTGCTTGGCATGCTGGAGTCCAGGTCTTCGGCATGAGTGAACCGCTGCGCGTGCGCATCCGCACTCGACCCGAGTACGACGTGGTGATCGGCGAAGACCTGCTGGGCGTTGCAGGCGGGCTGCTGCGCGAAGCCACCGAGGCGGCATCGATCGCCATCGTGACCGACGAGAGCGTTGCCGGGTTCTTCCTGGACCTCGTCGAGCGGAGCCTTCAGTCGAGTGGGTTCCGCACGGTGTCCGTGATCGTCCCCCCGGGCGAGTCGAGCAAGAGCTGGCAGATGGCGGGCGACGTTCTCGAGCGATTCGCCGCAGGCGGCGTGGACCGTCGCGACGCGGTGCTCGCGTTGGGAGGCGGCGTCATCGGCGACCTGGCAGGTTTCTGCGCGGCGAGCTACATGCGCGGTGTTGCGTTCGCCCAGGCGCCCACGACGCTGCTCGCGCAGGTCGATTCTTCGGTCGGCGGCAAGACCGGCGTGGATCTTCGCGCCGGCAAGAACCTGGCGGGCGCGTTCATCCAGCCGGCGATCGTGGTGGCGGACACAGCGACCCTTCAGTCGCTACCTGCCCAGGAATGGACGAGCGGACTCGCCGAAGTGGCCAAGAACGCCGTACTCGACGGCGAGGAGTCGCTTCGGTGGGCCGAGGAAAGGGCCGGCGCGCTACTGGCCAGGGACCCTGGCGCGGTGCGCGAAGCCGTGCGGCTGTCCGTGGCATTCAAAGGAGGCGTGGTTTCGCGGGATGAGCGAGAAGCCGGGCTGCGTGAGAGCCTTAACCTGGGGCACACGCTCGCCCACGCGATCGAGAATGTCGCGGGCTACGGGAAGGTGCCGCACGGTCGTGCGGTCGCTGAGGGGATGCGCTTCGCTGCGAGGCTCGCGGAGAAGGCAGGCGTGGCGGGACCCGGGATGCGCGAGCGCCAGGAACGCCTACTCGACGCTCTGGGCTTGAACAAGCTGCGCGGCGCGTATGATTCTGAGAGACTGAGGGCAGCAATGTCCTCGGACAAGAAGGCGCGTGGCGGACGGCCGCGGTTCGTGTTCGCCCTCGCTCCCGGCAAGTTCGAGGTCATGCACGTGGAGGAGCACGTCCTGGCCGAAGAGCTCGACTCTTGGGCCCGAGATACCGAGGGGAGCTAGCATCGTGATCCGAGTGCTGGTCATCAACGGTCCCAATCTGAACCTTCTCGGAACCCGGGAGCCGGACGTATACGGGTCCGAAACGCTCGAGAATATCGAGGCCCTCGTCGCGGCGAAGGCGTCGGAACAGGGAGTCGAGGTCGGATTCCTCCAATCGAACCACGAGGGCGTGATCGTCGATGCGCTCCAAGCGGCGCCGGGTGACTACGACGGCGTGGTGATAAACCCCGGAGCGTTCACGCACTACTCATACGCGATCCGTGACGCAGTGGCCGCGCTCGATTGCCCTGTCGTAGAGGTCCACCTGACAAACATCGCCGGACGCGAGGAGTTTCGCGCGACCAGCGTGATAGCACCGGTGTGCGTGGGCCAGGTGGCAGGATTCGGCCCGCAGTCCTACGTCCTCGGCGTAGTGGCTGTGGCGGCGACCCTGGAATCGTCCCGATGATCGCCGACCGCCGGCTCTCGGCGTTCCGTCTGAAACTTGCCGAGGAGCGGATACCCGCATTCATCGTCACGCGGATTCCGAACGTGAGGTATCTCACGGGTTTCGAGGAGGTCTTCGACGACGAGGCGAACGTGGCCTGTCTGGTCACCTCCGAGCTGGCGCGCGTGTACACCGACTTCCGCTACGAGGAGGCCGCGCGCGAAGCCGCGGAGGGTACGCCGTGGGTCGTGTACGTTCCGGAGGAATCCATCTACATCACCATCGTGGAGGACCTCACGGTAAACGGTGTGGAGGAGATAGCGGTCGAATCATCGGTACCTTACGGGCGGTTCCGATTCCTCTCGGAGCGCTTCGGCGGCAAGGTGCTCGCTGCGGACCAGTGGGTGGAGCAGCTTCGGCAAGTCAAGGAGGCCGCCGAGATCGAGCGCATCGCGGCAGCCGCCGCGCTCAGCGACTCAGCACTTGCGCATGTGCTCGAGACGCTCGCCCCCGGGGTCCGCGAGACCGAGGTCGCTTTCGAGATCGAGGTATTCATGCGACGCGAGGGGGCGCAAGGAACGGCGTTCCCGCCGATCGTGGCGAGCGGGCCGAACTCGTCTCGGCCTCACGCGCGTGCGAGTGACCGTGCGATCGAAGCCGGGGACTTCGTCACCATCGATCTTGGCGCCCGTCTGGACGGGTACTGTGCCGACATGACGCGTACGGTCGTGGTAGGCTCGGCTTCCGAGCGGCAGAAAGAGGTGCATCGAGCGGTCCTGGACGCGAGCGACGCTGCACTTGCAGTCATACGGGCTGGGCTGCCGGGCAGCGAGTTCGATGCCGTCGCTCGCGAGTTACTCACTGAACGCGGATTCGGGGCCAACTTCGGACACGGTCTCGGGCATGGTGTCGGACTCGAGGTCCATGAGATGCCGAACCTGAGTCGCCGCTGGCGGGAGTCGATCCCTTCCGGAGCGGTGGTCACGGTCGAGCCCGGCGTGTACATCCCCGAATTCGGCGGTGTTAGAATCGAGGACCTGGTGGTCGTGGAGGAAGGTGGCAACACCGTCTTGACGGCCTCACCGAAGGGACTGATGGAGCTCTAGACGCCCGGGTGCCTGTGCCCCGGAACGGAGGTCGTGCGCGAGATGGCGGTGTCCACCAACAATTTCAAGAATGGGATGGCGATCCTCTACGACGGCAAGATGTGGACGATCGTCGAATTCCAGCACGTCAAGCCCGGCAAAGGCGGCGCGTTCGTGCGCACGAAGCTCAAGGAGATCAAGTCGGGCCGTGTGGTTGACGTCACGTTTCGTGCCGGCGAGAAGGTCGAAGACATCCGGACGGAGACCAAGCGCCTGCAGTACCTCTACAACGACGGCGCTGCTTTCCACTTCATGGACAACGAGACCTACGAGCAGCTCGAGCTGCCCGCAAGCGTCGTGGGTGGCGCGGCACAGTGGCTCAAGGAGAACGACGACGTCGAGGTGTTGTATGCCGGCGGCGAGCTGATAGGCGTCGAGGCCCCGATGTTCGTAGAACTTGCGGTCACCGAGACCGATCCCGGTTTCAAGGGCGACACCGTGCAGGGCGGGACGAAGCCTGCCACGCTTGAGACTGGCGCGGTGGTCCAGGTCCCGATGTTCGTCGAGACCGGGGACGTGCTCAAGATAGACACTCGCGACGGGCGCTACGTCACTCGCGTCTAGCGCTCGTTCGCCGGCCCGCTCTCGTATATACTTACACTTCCGACGCGCTTGGTGACCTTACAGACCCCTGCGCGCCGGTTTCATATACCCGGCATTCCGAGGAGGGCCGCATGCGACCAGTGCATATCACAGATACGACGCTTCGCGACGCGCATCAGTCGCTGTGGGCGACCCGGATGCAGATGGCGGACATGCTGCCGATCCTGCCTAAGATGGACGACGTGGGGTACTGGTCGCTCGAGGTATGGGGTGGCGCGACGTTCGACGCGGCGCTCAGGTTCCTGGACGAGAACCCCTGGGAGCGGCTGCGCGTCATCAAGCAGCACTGCCCCAAGACGCCCCTGCAGATGCTGCTCCGAGGTCAGAACCTGGTCGGATACAGGCACTACTCGGACGAGATCGTCACGCGGTTCGTGCACGCGGCACATCGTAACGGCATTGATGTCTTTCGCGTCTTCGACGCCCTGAACGATGCACGCAACGTCGAGGTGGCGGCTGCTGCGATCAAGGAATCGGGCGCACACTTCGAAGGCGCGATCAGCTACACAGTGTCACCGGTGCACACGCTCGACAGCTATCTGGAGTACGCGCACAGACTGAAGGACATGGGTGCCGACACCATCTGTGTCAAGGACATGGCGGGAATGCTCACGCCATTTCGGACCGAGAAGATGGTCCGCGCTTTGGTGGACGAGATCGGGCTGCCCGTGCACGTTCACTGTCACTACATCGGCGGCATGGCGCCCATGAACTATGTCAAGGCCGCCGAGGCGGGCGCCGAGATCATCGACACTGCGGTCGTGGCTCTCGCCTTCGGCAACAGTCAACCGGCTGTGGAGATGATCGTCGCGGCCCTACAGGAGAGTCCGTACGACACGGGGCTCGACCTGGATCTGCTCTTCGAGATCGCCCACTACTGGGAGGACGTCCGCGAGCGGAAGAACCTCAAGCGCGGCGTCACATCATTGCTGCACATGGAGGTCTTCAGCCATCAGGTACCGGGCGGCATGATGAGCAATCTCGTGAGCCAGCTCGAACTGCAGAATGCGCCCGACCGCCTCGGCGATGTGCTTGCCGAGATCCCCAAGGTCCGGGCCGAAGTGGGCTTCCCGCCCCTTGTGACCCCTATGTCGCAGATAGTCGGCACTCAGGCGGTCATCAATGTGTTGACCGGCAAGCGCTGGGCGGTCGTCCCCAAGGAGATGAAGGACTACATCAAGGGCCTGTATGGCAAGGCGCCCGGCCCGATGGACTCGGCGATCGTCGAGAAGGCACTGGGGAAGGACGAGCCGCTTCCTCCGGATGTGCGGCCTGCTTCTCTCGTGACGACAACGTACGCCGAGGTCGAAGCCGAGATCGGCGATCTCGCACACAGCGAGGAGGACGTGCTGATGTACGCCCTCTTCCCGAACGAAGCACGCAACTACCTCACCTTGCACCAAGAGGGCGCCGAGAAGGCCGTCTTCATGATGGGTGAGGAATACGACACGGTCGTGGAGGGAGAACAGCCCGTGGATGTCAACCAGATCCGGGAGCTGATAAAGGTCGTCGAGATGTCCGACGTCGCTGAAGTCACCGTGGAAGAGGGTGGCGCCAAGGTCATCGTGCGCAAGGGCGGAATAGCGGCGGTGAGCTCCACTGTAGCCGAGGCCCCGGCGGGGACAACATCGGCATCGAGCGAGGAGGGACCCGCACCGCAGGACGTGGCTGTCAGGGACGCAGGCGAACGTCCGGCAACGTGGCGTTCCATCGAGGCTCCCATGGTGGGAACGTTCTACCGCGCGCCTTCGCCCGGCGCCGATCCCTTCGTGGGCGTCGGCGACGAGGTCGACGAGGGAGACACCTTGTGCATCCTCGAGGCCATGAAGCTCATGAACGAGATCGCTGCGGAAGAGTCGGGCGTCATACGCGAGATCCTGGTCGCCGACGCCGAGCCCGTGGAGTACGGCACCGTACTGTTCTTCTACGAACCGACGGGCTAGGCGTGCCGATGTTCTCGAAGCTCCTTGTCGCCAACAGGGGAGAGGTGGCGCTGCGCGTCATACGCTCGTGCAGGGAGATGGGCATCCAGACGGTCGCGGTGTTCTCGGAGGCCGATCGCGACTCACTGCACGCACGTATGGCGGATCAGTCCGTATGCATCGGACCCGCCCAGTCGACCCGCAGCTACCTGAACATGCCGAACATCATCTCCGCTGCCGTGACCACGGGCGCTGACGCGATTCACCCCGGGTACGGTTTCCTTGCCGAGAACGCCGCGTTCGCCCGCGCTGTCGCCGACTCCGGCCTCACGTTCGTGGGTCCGACGCCCGAGGCTATCGAGCGCATGGGCGACAAGGCGGTTGCGCGCAGGACGATGATGGATGCAGGCGTCCCCTGCGTCCCGGGCAGCGACGGCCCGGTGGACGCTGTTGCGGATGCCGAGCGTTTTGCCGAAGAGGTCGGGTTCCCCGTCGTCATCAAGGCGTCGGCCGGCGGCGGCGGCAAAGGCATGCGCGTGGTGCAAGATGCGGGGCAGTTGGAGGCCAATTTCACCGCGGCGAAGACCGAGGCTGCCGCCGCTTTCGGCAACGACGAGGTGTATATCGAGAAATACCTCGCCCGTCCTCGGCATGTAGAGTTCCAGGTGTTCGCGGACACCCACGGCAACGCCGTGCATCTCTTCGAGCGGGACTGCTCCATCCAGAGGCGCCATCAGAAGCTCATCGAGGAGGCTCCGTCTCCCGCTCTGGACACCGTGACCCGCCAGGCGATGGGCGAGGCGGCGCTGAGAGCGGTGGAGGCGGTCGACTACGTGAACGCCGGCACCGTCGAGTTCCTGCTCGACACCGACGGCAGCTTCTACTTCATGGAGATGAACACTCGGGTGCAGGTAGAGCACCCGGTCACCGAGCAGATTACGGGAGTGGACATCATCAAGGAGCAGATTCGCATCGCATCGGGCGAGCCGATGAAGCACGCCAACCAGGACGACATCATGCTGCGAGGTCACGCCATCGAGTTCCGCATCAACGCCGAGGACCCCGAGCATGGATTCCGCCCCCATCCGGGCGAGGTCCGACTGTACAACGCACCCGGGGGATTCGGCGTGCGCGTCGACAGCCACCTGTATTCCGGCTACCACGTTCCCCCGTATTACGACTCGCTACTCGCCAAGCTCGTGGTATGGGGAGAGACCCGCGGCGAGGCGATCAACAGGGCGCGCCGGGCGCTCGACGAGTTCATCGTGATCGGCATTCCCACGACCATTCCGTTCCATCAAGCCGTCATCGAGAACGAGGCCTTCCAGGCCGGCGACGTATATACTGATTTCGTCGAGCGGCATTTGAGCGTATGAGAGCACGGTTGGCGATGGGGTGTTGGGATGTCTGACGAGATCCAGGTAGGCGACCTGTCCTTGGCGCCCGGCGTCCTGGAGACGATAGTGACGCTTGCTGCGCGCAAGGTCGACGGCGTGGCGCAGGTGTGCGGGAGCCAGGGACTCGCCCAGCTGGCGCAGAAGGCCGTGAACAAGCAGGCAGCCCGCTCCGTGTCCGTGACGACCGACGGCCAAGCGGTTTCCGTTGCGCTGCATATCGAGGTCGAATACGGCTCCTCGCTGCGCGCCGTTGCGAAAGCTGTTCAGGAAGCCGTCGCCGAGGCCATCCACAACCAAGTTGGGGCCGAGGTCGCCGCGGTGGACGTGTTCGTCGATGCGATACAGTTCGCCGGCTGAATGAAGGCCCGGGTGCAGATGATCAGGCGGGCGTGACACCCGATGCTCGAACGCACCAAGGCACGCCGACAGGCGTTACAGATCCTCTACCAGCGCGAGATCACAGGCGAGAGCGCCGCATCGATTCTCGAATCGCAATCCTATAACCCCGAGGAGGGCGAGCCCCCGGAGTTTTGCCGAAGACTCCTTGTGGGCGTGGAGGAGCATCAGGTAGAGATCGACGCGAAGCTCGCGGAGATCTCAGAGCATTGGACCGTATCGCGGATGCCGCTGGTAGACCGCAACATCTTGCGCATGGCCGTCTATGAGATACTCTACATCGACGATATTCCCGACTCGGTTACCATCAACGAGGCGGTCGAGATGGCGAAGACGTACGGCGGTGAGGACTCCTCGAAGTTCGTGAACGGGGTCTTGGGACGCTTGGCCGAGGTCCGCTCCGCAACCGTCGTGGACGATGCGGAAGGGAACGCCGAAGAAGAGCTCGAGGACACAGATGACTGATCAGGAGTACACGTTCGCACAGGCGCGCGCGCGGCTCGAAGAGATTGTCACGCAGGTACGCAAGAAGGACACGACGCTCGAGAAGAGCCTCGATCTGCTCGAAGAGGGCGTCAAGCTCGCGAATACCTGCACGGAACTGTCCGATCACACCGAATGGCGCAGCGTCGTAGAGGAGCAAGCTGCCGACACCGAACGCAGCGCCGAGGACGCGCCCGACACACCCGACGAACGCCACGATGGTGCGCCTGACGAGGTCCTCGAGGACGCGTAACGCCTCGTCCACGCATCTTGAGTTCGCTTGAGGCCATGGAGTGCGCCTACTATGCTGGTTGGAGCGCGCAACGGCGCATCGACGGGCACACGCACGGAAGAGACTTCAGTTGACCGGCGAACGCATTCTGGACCACATCAACGGCCCCGAGGACGTCAAGGGCCTCGACGAGGCAAGCCTGGAGCAACTGGCTGCAGAGATCCGCAAGGAGCTCGTCTCGACGGTTGCGGAGACCGGTGGCCACCTCGCACCCAACCTGGGCGTCGTCGAGCTGACGCTGGGGTTGCACCGTGCGCTGGACGCTCCCACCGACAAGATCATCTGGGACGTGGGTCATCAGTCATACGTGCACAAGCTCATCACCGGGCGCCGCGAGCACTTCCAGTCCCTGAGACAGTACGGCGGTGTATGCGGGTTCCCCAAACGGAGCGAGAGTCCGTACGACACATTCGACACCGGTCACGCCTCCAATTCGCTGTCGGTTGCCCTGGGGCTCGCACAGGCCCGCGACGCAGTGGGCGGTTCGGAGCACGTAGTGGCGGTGATCGGAGACGGCTCGATGACCGGCGGTATGGCTTTCGAGGCCCTCAATCACCTCGGCCATCTGGGCACGCGGCTGATCATCATCCTCAACGACAACGAGATGTCCATCGCGCCGAATGTCGGAGCTCTTGCCTCGTACCTGGCTCGGGTGCGCCTCGATCCCCGGTACAATCGTCTGCGCGATGACGTCGAGTCCGCTCTTGCCCGCACCAAGCTTGGTGCGGCCATGGTGGCTGCAGGCGAGGCCGCCAAGGAGTCGGTCAAACAGCTTCTCGTGCCGGGCATGTTGTTCGAGGAGTTGGGGCTCAAGTACGTCGGCCCCATCGACGGGCACGATGTCGCCTCGGTCGAGTCGGCTGTGCTCCGCGCCAAGCAGGTAGAGGGACCGGTGATCATCCACGCGGTCACACGCAAGGGATTCGGCTACGCCCACGCCGAGGACAATCCGGACGCCTTTCACGGCCTTGGGCCCTTCGAGATCTCCACAGGGAAGGTGAACGGTTCCGTGGGCCCGGTCAGCTACACGGACGCTTTCAGCCGCGCACTCATCGACGAGGCAGATCGCGACGAGCGCATAGTCGCCATCACCGCCGCGATGCCGTCGGGCACGGGCCTCGACGCGTTCGCGGACCGCTACCCCGGCCGCTTCTTCGACGTGGGTATCGCAGAGCAGCATGCAGTGGGCCTTGCCGCGGGACTCGCACTTGGGGGACGACTCCCCGTGGTGGCGATATACTCGACCTTCCTCCAGCGCGCTTTCGACCAGGTCATCATGGATGTCGCGCTTCAGAATCTTCACGTGGTCTTCTGTCTTGACCGTGCCGGTCTCGTCGGCGAAGACGGACCCACCCACCACGGTGTCTTCGACATGTCGTACCTGCGGTCAGTGCCCAATCTGATGCTGATGGCGCCTGCCGACGAGGCCGAGCTCGTGCACATGCTTCACACCGCTCTGCAGGCGGACGGCCCCGTAGCCATCCGGTATCCGAGAGGCCGCGGAGTCGGCGTGGAACCGCCTTCGAAGCCCGTTGTGCTCGACGCCGGCAAGGCGGAGGTAAGACGCGTCGGCGCGGATGTCGCGCTCTTGGCGGTCGGTCGCATGGTCTCCATCGCCGAGGAAACCGCCGGGCTCCTCGAGACCGAGGGAGTCTCAGCATCCGTCGTGAATATGCGATGGATCAAGCCGTTGGACCACGAGGCCGTCTCTCACGCTGCCGCGGAACACCGGCTCGTGGTGACGATCGAGGAGAACACCGGCTTGGGCGGTCTGGGTGCTGCCGTCTTGGAGTCGATGGCCGATCTCGGGATCGAGGCGCCGGTGTTGCGCTTGTCCGTTCCTGACTGTTTCGTGACTCATGGGGCGATGAACAAGCTGCTCGCCGAGGTAGGACTCGACGCGCAGGGCGTTCGGAGCGCAGTGTTGGGGAAGTTGCGGGCGCTGGCGATGCCGGACCCGTCCGTCTCGGCCGAAGGAGCGTCGGATGACGCGACGGCGAGCCGACGTCGTACTCGCTGACCGCGGCTTCTTTCCCTCGCGAGAGAAGGCTCGCGCCGCGATACTTGCCGGCGATGTGCGCGTGGACGGCAAGGTGCTCGACAAGGCGGGAGCGGCGATTGACGAGAACGCCGCGATCGAGATCGCCGAAACCCCTCGTTATGTGTCCCGCGGAGGGCTGAAGCTCGCGGGGGCACTGGCCGAGTTCGGCGTAGACGTCAGCGGAATGCGCGCCGTCGACGTGGGGGCCTCCACCGGCGGGTTCACGGACTGCTTGCTGCAGGCGGGTGCGGCTTCCGTTGCGGCAGTGGACGTGGGGTACGGCCAACTGGCCTGGTCACTGCGGCAGGACGAGCGAGTGAGTGTGTTCGAGCGCATGAACATCCGCGCGGTGGACCCCGCGGCAGTCGGGGCGCCGTTCGATATCGCCGTTGTGGACGTGTCCTTCATCGGCCTGAAGACCGTGCTGCCGCACGTACTCAGACTCCTCGGACCCGACGGAATCCTCCTGGCACTGGTCAAACCGCAGTTCGAAGCCGGTAAGGGCAGTGTGGGAAAACGAGGTGTGGTGCGCGCCCGTGATGTGCACGAGAGGGTCGTACGCTCGGTCGTGGACGAGCTCCACGTGTCGGGCATGGCCGTTCGCGGTCTGACGTGGTCGCCTATCACCGGGCCCCAGGGTAACATTGAGTTTTGGGTGCTGGCGGCGAGGAGCGGACCGGAAACCGGTACTGATCCGTCGGCGGTCGTAGATGAAGCTCACGAGAGGCTGGGAGCCCGAAAGTGAGAATCCTGCTCGTTCCGAATCTTGCGAATCCATCGGCGGTCAAGGCCGCTTGCGAACTCGCCGCGTGGTTGTCTTCAGAGGGCTTCGAGCCGGTCCTCGTCGAGAGCGACGCGGAGGGATGCGGACTTGCGGACTTCGGCATCAAGCCGAGCGAGATCGGCACCCCTGCGCTCACCGTTTCGCTCGGCGGTGACGGGACCATGCTCAAGTCGGTACACTTGCTCGGTTTTGCCGAGGCGCCGATACTCGGCGTCAACCTGGGACGCCTAGGCTTCATGACCGGCGCGCGCGCCGGATCGATGCGTCAGGCCATTACCGCGGCACTCGCGGGGGAGGGCCGGGTCGAGCGGCGGGCGTCGCTGGAGGCCGAAGTGGTCATGGATGGCCGCGATGTGGGCCGGTACAGGGCGCTCAATGAGGTCTATGTCGGTCGCAGTGCGTCCGGCCGCGTCGTCGAGGTCGATCTCGCGATCAACGGAGACGCCATGGCGAAGTACGTGGGGGACGGCGTCATCGTGGCAACGCCGACGGGATCCACGGCGTATGCGCTCTCGGCGGGGGGTCCGATCGTTGCGCCGGACGTCGCGGGGGGGCTGGTCGTGCCTGTGGCTCCGCACACCCTGGCTTCTCGCGCGTTGGTGATAGGCCCGTCAGACGTGGTGGAGCTCACTCTTCCCAACACGGAGCGCCGACAAGCATGTGTGACTCTGGACGGTGAGATCGTGCCGTGCCGCCAGGCGGTGTCTTCGGTGACGGTGCGGCGGAGCGACCGGGACGTGCTGCTTGTCAAACTCGACGGCCGTGACTTCTACGAGGTCGTTGCCGAGGAATTCCTGAGAGGGTAGCGTGCTCGAGGAACTCCACGTACAGAATCTGGCTCTCATCGACGACGTGTGGCTGGAGTTCTCTCCCGGCCTGACGGTTCTCACCGGGGAGACGGGTGCGGGAAAGACCGCCCTGGTAGGTGCCATCAAGCTGCTCATTGGCGAGCGCGCGGACTCAACGCTCGTGCGCATCGGTGCAGACGAGCTTGTAGTCGAGGGACGGCTCGTCTCGCCCGAGGACGAGACAGTGGTGCGCAGAAGGGTCGGCGCGGACGGGCGCTCCAAGTGCGCGATCGACGGGTCCATGGCCACGGTCGGGGAGCTGGCCGAACGCATCGGGCCCGAGTTCGACCTCCACGGCCAGCACGAGCACCAAGCGCTTCTCACTCCAGCGCGTCACGCCGAGTACCTGGATCGCTACATCGGCAGCGATGCCGTCGACGCGCGCAAGGCGTACTCGGATGCATACGAGGACCACGCTGCGGCCTTGGCTGATCTGGCCCGGATCGAGAGCGAGATCGCGGAGGTCGCGGAGAAGAGTGACTACATGCGTTTCGTCGTCGAAGAGATCGGGGCGGTCGCGGCGCATGAGGGTGAGGACGAGGAACTCGAGCGCAGGTTGCCGGCTCTTCGGCATGGCGAGAGACTCATCGAAGCGGCCGCCGAGGCTTTCGACGCGTTGAGAGCGGACGGAGCGGCGTCGGAGGCAATCGCCCGCTCTGTCGCCGCGCTGGGGAGGGTCGGCGGTCTGGATCCCGCCCTCGACGAGATCACGTCGACCGTCACAGAGGCGTCCAGGGCGATCGACGACGCGGCTGCGAGCTTGCGGGACTACGCCCAGTCGCTCGACCACGACCCCTCGACCCTCAACGCGACGGAGGCCCGGCTCGCGGCACTCGCGGCACTCAAGAAGAAGTACGGACCGACTCTGGGGGACGTCCTGAGCACGCGTGAGGAATACGTGCGCAGGTTGGAGGAGATGGACTTCGGTGAGGAACGAGTGAAGCGCGCTGGGTCCGAGGTCGCCGCGGCCCGTGAACGGCTCGGGTCGGCGGGCGACACGCTCAAGACAGTCCGCGTTGAGGCGGCGGGACCCTTCACCGCCGTGCTGGGCGACGCCGTCGAGGACCTCGCGATGAGCGGCGCTCACTTCGAGGTCGCCATGACCGATCTTCCGTTCGAACAGTGGACCACCGAAGGTCCGCATCGGGTGGAATTCTTGTTCGCCGCCACGAGTGACCAGCCGGTCCGGCCTCTGGCGAAAATCGCTTCGGGGGGCGAGGTGTCGCGGGTCATGCTCGCTCTCAAGAGCGTGTTGGGCGAAGCCGACGCCGTGCCCGTACTCGTGTTCGATGAGGTGGACTCAGGCATCGGCGGCACCGCGGCGGTGGCTGTCGGCCGAAGACTCGCCCAGCTCGCCCGGGTTCATCAGGTGCTCGTGGTGACTCACCTCGCACAGGTGGCGGCGTATGCCGACCGGCACCTCGTCGTCGAGAAGGAGACTTCAGGCCGAGCCACGATCACGCGCGTAAGACAGGCGGACGGCGCAGACAGGGTGGCCGAGATCGCTCGCATGCTGTCCGGCGGAGACACCGAGGCCGGAAGGGCGCATGCCGAAGAGCTGCTCGCCGCCGTGAGGGGATGACTCTGATAGAATCCCCGCGCGGGCTCGTGAGCGCCCGAGGCGCCTCGGCGCGACGCGTCACACGGAAGTAAGGCACGCGATGCGACACCAGGGCAGGGTTCGGCTGGACAGGCGCACGAAGGACCTCGTGAAACGCCTGGGCGCCGAAGACATCGCCATCATCGATCACGTGGACATGGACCGGGTGAGCGCCGAGGGGCTGCTCGAGACCGGCGTCGAGGTCGTGGTGAACGCTTCGCGCTCGATCTCCGGTGTCTATCCCAACATCGGTCCGCTGCTCCTCGCTCGCGGTGGGGTCCGGATCATCGACGATGTCGGTCAGGGCGTGTTCGACGCCGTGAAGGAAGGCGACACGATATCCGTCGTGGGCGGCGATGTCGTCCTCGACGGGAAGACCGTCGCCTCGGGCGAACTGCTCACCGTCGAGTCCATCGAGAAAATGATGGAGGAAGCCAAAGCAGGCCTCGGGGCGCAACTCGACAAGTTCGCTCGGAACACCCTTGAGTATCTCGAGCGAGAGAAGTCGCTGCTCACAGACACGATTGCGGCTCCACCGACCCGCACGGCGCTCGCAGGGAAGCACGCGCTCGTCGTCGTCAGGGGGTACGACTTCAAGGAGGACCTCGACGCGCTGAAGCCTTACATCCGCGAGATAAGGCCGGTACTCATCGGGGTGGACGGCGGCGCGGACGCCATCATCGAGGCGGGCTTCACGCCTGACATCATCGTGGGGGACATGGACTCGGTGAGCGACCGGGCGCTGCGCTCGGGGGCCGAGCTGATCGTTCACGCTTATGCAGACGGACGCTGTCCTGCATGCGAGAGACTCGAGGCGATGGGTCTGGAGCACACGAAGTGGGCACTGACCGCAACGAGCGAGGACCTGGGACTGCTGTTGCCCTACGAGGCGGGCGCGGACTTGATCGTCGCCGTGGGAACGCATGCCAATCTGGTCGAGTATCTCGACAAGGGGCGCGGCGGGATGGCGTCGACGTTCTTGGTCCGGCTCAAGGTGGGACCGAAGCTCGTTGACGCCAAGGGGGTCAACAAGCTGTATCGTACCTCCGTGGGACCGACGGACTTGTTGCTGCTCGCGAGCGCCGCGCTGGTGGCGGTGACCGTGATCGTCATGATATCCCCGGAGGTCCGGGAGATGCTGTCGCTGTTACTGTTGCGCGTTCGCACGATCATCGGCATCTGACAGGATTGGGAGTCGCGCACGCATGTACAACCTCAGATATCACCTCGCATCGCTTGCGGCGGTGTTCCTGTCGCTGGCCATCGGCGTACTGTTGGGTTCGATCGTCGTCGAGCGCGGTACACTCGACGGCCAAAGGGACAGCATCGTCGAGGCGCTTCAGGAGGAGTTCCGCACCTTGAGCGAGGAGAACTCCTCGTTGAGCGAGGAGAACGATGCCTTGCAGGCGTTCGTCAACGACACCTTGCCGGTGCTGCTCGGCGGCCAGCTCGACGGGCGTACGATCATCGTCATCGTCAACGCCGGCAGAGTAGACGGCCTCGGGTCGGTCTCGGATGCGCTGCGTATGGCGGGCGCGAATCCTGTCACGGTCACTTTGAACGAACCCTCCCTCGGTCTCGGAGCGGAGTCCGTGTCCAACGCAGCTACGTCCGTGATCGGTCCCCAGCCCGCCGAAGAACTGGTGGACAGCGTTACCACCGCACTCCTGGCCGAGTGGGCGAATCCTGTGCCCGGACGGCCTCTGACCGCGGCGCTTGCGACTTCGGGAGGGCTCACGATCGGCGACTTGCCTCCCGATGCCGTCGTGGACGGCATCGTCCACCTTGCCGCGTGGGACGATGGGCCCGACGAGGCCGTATTCCAAATCGCGACGGAGATGGTCGCTTCGGGCGGAACCGCAGTGGCGGCAGAGACGCCGACGCACGAGACGGGGCTTGCGGCTGCCGCTGCGGAACGCGGGCTTTCCGCCGTCGACGACGTGGGGACGCCGGAGGGCCAGTATGCGATGGTGATGGTACTCGCCGGCAGAGCCGAGGGACATTTCGGCCAGGGGCCGGGCTCGCAGGCCCGCTATCCGGCGCCCTCGACGCTCACCGCACCCGAGGCGGGGGAGTAGCTCAACGGCTGTCGCCCTCGGCCGCGATCCGAAGGAGCGCTACGCCTACGTGAAGAAACTGCCGGCCGCGATGGACGAGTCCCGCAACGTCCCGACCGGTCGCTGCGTGCCGCATCTTCGTAGGTATCTCGCGCACCCGTAGTCCCGCCCTCAAGGCGCGGATAGTGAGCGCGACCTCGACGCCGTATCCGAAAGCGAACGGGGTGCAGGCTGCGATCGCCTTCGCATTCAGGGCTCGCTGGCCGGAAAGCGGCGCGGTTGCATCGAATTCGCCTCCCAGGCGCGCGATTCCCCATCGGGCCAGGCCTTTGACGAGCCCGAACCCCCCCGGCTTGTCGGCCGGAGGGAAGCCCGCGATGGTCATGTCCGCACTGTCTTCGAGCACGGGGGCGAGCAAGACACCGGCCTCGGCAGCCGTCTCTCCCAGGTCCCCGTCGAGGAGAACGATCACGTCGGCGTCCTTCGCGGAGGCTAGCCCCGCATCGAGAGCCGCCCCTTTGCCGAGGTTCTTCGGCAGTCTCAAGACTTCGGCTCCTGCCGACTCTGCGATCTCCGCGGTCCCGTCACTCGAGGCGTCGTCGACGACCACGACCAGGTCGACGGTTTCGATCGCTGCAACCGCGCGAACAGTCGCTTCGATCCGCTGCTGCTCGTTGAAGGCGGGGATGAGGGCGACGATCTTCACTCAGACTCCTCTTCGGCCGGCTCGGCGTGCAAGAACCGCTCGCGCTCGTGCGAGGCCGGCTGCTATCTCTCTCACCCCCGCCAGGGCCGCGAGTCCGTATGTGATGGCGAGTCCCGCGACTCCGGCAGCCAGAAGCTGGATCAGGAATCCGCCAGGCAATTCGGACAGACCCGACGTAAGCCGAAGAATACCCCACGCGGCGAGAGCCCCCGCAGTGGCTGCAAGGGCAACCCGCAATGCGGTGAAGGCGATCCCGCCCATATCGTAGCCGCCGATCTTGCGACGCAGTATCAGGCTCAGGACGGCCAGACTCACGGCGTAGAAGATCATGTCGGCGATCGGGATGCCCTTGAGTCCCAGACCCGCCCAACCAGCGATGCCCACCGTGAGTGTCGCGTATCCCGTGATTTGCAGCGCGGTCATCACGACGTTCACCAACATCGGCGTCTTCATGTCCTGCAGGGAGTAGAACGTCTTGAGCACGAACATGTACGTCGCATAGAAAGCCAGGGCGCCACCCCACCAGACCAGGACCTCGGCGACGACCGGAACGTCCGCCGCGGTGAAGCGACCCGCCCGGTACAGCGTGATGAGCGGGTTTGCGAGCGCGATCAACATAGCCGCCATCGGGATGATGAGGACCGCAGTGGCCCGCACGCCTTTGCCGAACGTCGCCTTGAAGCTCTCCCAGTCTCTTCGGCCTGCCCGCTCCGCGAGTTCCGTGAAGACCGCCGTTGCCAAAGCGACGGCGAGAATGCCATACGGAAGCTGGTAGAACATCCATGCATACAGAAGTGTGGCCGGACCTTCGGGTGATGCTTCGAAGGCATACGCGTTTCGGAAAGATACGGCGACCAGGTTCGTGGTCACGTAGATGAGACTGGGTACCGCGAGACGCCCCATGTTACGCAGGCCGGGATGCTTGAGGTCGATCGTCAAGGAGTACTGCGGGCGTAGCTTGATCAGCATCGGTACCTGGACAGCGAACATCACCAGTACGCCGAGCGAGGTCCCGATCGCCAAGCCCGCTGTTGCGAGCTCGGGGTTCGACTCACGGAAAGGCACATAGAATCCGAGCAGCGTGAGTATGACCACGAGGTTGTTGAACACCGGCGCTATCGCGGGCAGGAAGTAGCGTCGCTGCGAGTTCAACACGCCGCTGATGATCGCTCCGGCCCCATAGAACACGACCTGCACGGCGAAGAAGCGGAAGAAGTAGGTCGCCAGTGCCGCTTCCTCGCGGCTTATCCGGAACGTCTGCGTGCGCACGAACTGTTCGGCGAAAACGGTTCCGAGTATCGCCACAATGCTCAACGCTATCGTGGTGATGTTGAAAAGCGAACTCGCGAAGCGCCATGCGTCCTCTCGGCTGTCCCGCTCCCATCGCTCCAGGAAGATCGGGATGAACAGAGACGAGAGGATGCCACCAGCCACCAGCTCGTAGATCATGTTGGGGATGTTGTTCGCGACGCCGTACGATGCGGCGAGGGGGGTCACCCCGAGGGCGAACGCGATCGCCCAGGTGCGCACGAAGCCCGTCACCCGTGACAGCGCGGTCGAAGCGGACATGATCGCCGTCGACCGGGCGATGGTGGGTGTGGCGATGGCTGGGCCCTCCGTTCCCGCAGTGGTCGCGCGCGAGTCGCGCGAGGTCGCGCCTATTGTAGCCGAGCACAGGGGAATGGCAGGCGATATCTGCAGGCGCGCGACCGAAGCGTCATCGCACCGTTGACCGCGGCGGCGTACCGCGTGGGCCCTCATCCGCTATACTCCCACTTGGGCGCGGTTCGCCCGCCCGGAGGCGCCCTGTGACGGGTTCCAGTGTCCCCCATCTGCCCGTGTCCGTGTACGTGTGCGCCCAACCACCGGGGGAGGCCGGATGAGTAGTCGTATGCCGAGGAGACCGGTCGCGCTCGCGGCGATCGCCGGACTCATAGTGATCGCGCTCGTCTCATCGGTTCCCGCGCGAGCCGCCGAGGAGCCCCCGGCATCACGCGTGGTCATGGTGCTCGCTCCCACTCTACGGTGGGAAGACCTCGATCCGGCTATCTCACCCGAGATTCTCTCGGCTGTCGAGGACGGGGCGGTGGGCAACATCAACCTGCGAAGCAGGGCACCTGGCCAGACCAGCGGGGGTCCCGTCCAAGGTGCGCTCACCTTCTCCTCGGGCGCCTGGGCCGTTCCGGATGCCGAGGCCCCGACCGCGTTCTCCGTCGAGGAATACTACGAGGGCGGCAGTGCCGCAGAAGCCTTCGAGCGGATGACCGGGGTATCCGCTGCGGGCCATGAGGTGGTCTATCTCGGGATGCCGCGCGTGCAGCGCCTGAACTCGTCGGACCGCGGGCAGAACGTCCTGGTCGGCACCTTGGGACAAGCGATCGTCGACACGGGGGGAGCCACTGCGGCGGTCGGTACTTCGGACACTGGCTATCAGGTCCGGGGAATCCGGCACAGCAGGCCGGCTGCCCTGGTCGCCATGGACGCGTCGGGGCGGGTCCGCTACGGTGACGTCTCACCGGACTTGCTCGCGAACGATCCCGACAAGCCGTTCGGGTATTCGACGAATCTCGAGCTGCTCGGCGAGCGCCTTCGCTCCGCAATGGAGGCGATGGACGCCATGGACGGCCCGGGACTGGTCGTCGTCGATCCCGGCGACTTGCAGCGTGCGGTCGACTTCGGCCCCGACGTCACGGACCCGGTTGCGGAGAAGCATCGACGCGAGGCGGTCGAGGCACTCGATGCGGTCGTCGGGATGGTGCGAAGCCAACTGGACGATGACGGAGTGCTGATAGTCGTCCCGCAGGTGGCGACGCAGGACACGAACGCCACACAGGGACTCGCCCCCGTTATCATCGAGGGGCCGGGTTGGTCGGGACTGCTCACCTCGTCGTCCACCCAGCGCGAGGGACTCGTCTCGAACCTGGATGTCCCGGCGACCGTGCTGTCCAGTCTGGGGGTCGACATTCCGGTGCAGGTCCTCGGCAATCCCATGCAGGCGGTTGCCGTTTCTGCTGCTTCAGAGGACCGTGTCGATACACTGCAGACCATGAACGCCACGGCCGTGTCGATAGAGACAGCCAAATGGAGCATCATCAACGCGTTCATCGCAGGTACGACGTTGCTTTTCGTTGCGTGCGCTCTCGTGCTTGTCCGTGCGGAGCGGTGGACCCGGTCCACGGTGAGCAAGCTGGTGAAAGCCTGCGGGGCGTTGCTTCTCGTGTCTCTCTCGGTGCCTGCCGCCTCATGGCTCATGTTCGCATTCGATTCGCGGCCTACGACCACGGCCGGAGCCCTGGGGTGGTTCGCCCTCACCGGGGCTCTGGTCTGGGGCGGATCGATGCTCCTGCGCTCGTTTGCTGGCGTTCGCGCCCCGTTCGTATTCACGAGCCTGCTGACGGCAGCCGTGTTGCTTGTCGACCAGTGGCTCGGCGCGCCGTGGTCGTTCACCTCCTATCTAGGGTACTCACCGCTGCTGGCCGCCCGGTACTACGGGATCGGGAACGAAGGCGCTGCCCTTCTGGTGGCCGCAGTCCTCGTGGGGATGTCGTTCCTGTTCGACGAGTATCGCGACACGAGGTGGGTCCGGCATGCCCGGGTGTGGGGGCTTCCCCTCGCGGGCCTTGTCGTGACCGCGACTGCAGCCGCACCTTTCTGGGGGGCGAATGTGGGAGTAGCTGCATGGGGGATAGTGGCCTTTGGCGTCGCGTGGGTCTTGATGAACGACATCCGCTTCACCTGGCGTGTAGTGGTCGGGTGCGTGGTGGCGATCGCGCTGCTAGTGGCCATCTTCTCCTTCATCGACCTTTCTGCGGGGGACGGGCAGACACACTTGGGTCGAGCGTGGGAGAGCGCGCGTGAAGGAGGGCTGGACGAGCTTTGGACGATCGTGGTCCGGAAAGCTCAGACGAACCTCCGGGTGCTCACACGGACCAACTGGACGTATCTGCTCATCGTCGTCCTGGCGCTGCTGGGGTTCATGCGCTGGCGTCCCTGGGGTGAATTCGCGCGCGCCCTTGACGAGAACCCCCACTTTTCCGATGCGATGGCCGCATGCCTCATCGGTGGGCTGGCGGCCTACCTGACCGAGGACTCCGGCATCATCATTCCGGCCCTGATGATGCTGTACGTGGGGAGCGGGATCCTGTATCTGATGCTGTCGCGGCTGATTCGCGACGGTGTGGGGCTGAAGGAGGCGCGCGAGACGGCATGAGCGTGTCACCGGGTCAGGTTCTCGCCGCGTTAGTCACGGTGTTCAGCTGTGTCGCCACGCCCATCGCGGGGATGCGGATGCTGGCCCAAGAGCTGAACAGCAGCCGTTTCACCGTCAGGAACTACCGGGGTCTCGAGATCTCGCCGAGTCTCGGAATCGTGTGGGTGTGGTGGGTAGGTGGCCTGATCGTAGCGATGATCGTCATGAGTGTCGCCGGCGGCTCCCCAGCCGAGGCGGTCTCAGAGTGGGCGTCGGCATGGGGCATGGGTTCCGCCGATGCCGGGCGGCACGCCAGTCACCTGGTCGGAGTCTTGGCGCTCGCGTCGGTGGCAGTGGTTCCCGCGTTCGTCTTGGGGATGATCGACGATGTGTACGCCGGAGCGTCGAGCAAGGGTTTCCGGGGACATCTGATGGCATTGCGTCACGGCCACGTGACGACGGGCCTCCTGAAACTGGTGGGTATCGGCATCGCGTCGCTTGTCGTCGGCGGCTCGCTGACGGGATCTTCGGCGGGTGGCGGGTTCGTCATGGGTGTCGTACTGCGTACGCTAGTGATCGCCTTCTCGGCGAACGCAGTGAATCTGTTCGACGTACGGCCCGGCAGAGCGCTCAAGGTGTACGCGCTGGGCGCGATCGTCGTCCTCGCGAGCTTGCTCGTCTTCTGGCACCGGGCGTACGGGCCGTGGCTCGGAGCAGCCGTCGTGTTCCTGGCGGCTTTCGCCGGCCCGCTGATGGCGGTGTGGAACTACGACGTGCGGGAGCAGGCGATGTTGGGTGACGCGGGGGCGAATCCGGCGGGCGCACTGCTCGGTGTCGCGATTGCGGCGGTATGGCCGATGTGGGCCCTCGCGGTAGCGTCTATCGTCCTCGCGGCGGTCAACTTGCTCTCGGAGCGCGTGTCATTCTCATCGGTGATCGAGCGCAACGGCTTCCTTGCACGTTTGGACCGGCTTGGGCGACCTGCCGAAGAGTCCGAGATCGGGCACGCGCCGTGACAGAGGCGACAGGTAGAATGAACGAACAGGGACTCGGAGACGGAGGCTGAAGGGCGCACATGGCAAAGCACATCTTCGTGACGGGCGGCGTGGTCAGTTCGCTGGGCAAGGGCATCACGGCAGCGTCGCTCGGGCGCCTGCTCAAGGCCCGCGGGTTGAAGGTCAAGATCCAGAAACTCGATCCATACCTGAACGTCGACCCCGGCACGATGAGTCCCTTCCAGCACGGCGAAGTGTTCGTCACCGACGACGGAGCCGAGACCGATCTCGACCTGGGCCACTACGAGCGGTTCATAGACGAGTCGCTGTCCCGTGACTGCAACGTCACGGCAGGCTCGATCTACCAATCGGTCGTCAACAAGGAGCGGCACGGCGACTACCTGGGCGCCACCGTGCAGGTTATCCCGCACGTCACAAATGAGATCAAAGAGCGGATCCGGCGTATCGGCGAGCAAGAAAACCCCGACGTCGTGATTACGGAGGTCGGGGGAACGGTGGGCGACATCGAGTCCCTGCCCTTCCTCGAGACCATCCGCCAAATCCGCAAAGACGTGGGTAGGAACAACACGCTCTACATCCACGTGACCCTCGTGCCCTACATAAGCGCCTCGGGCGAGCTGAAGACGAAGCCGACGCAGCACTCGGTCAAAGAGCTGAGGAGTATCGGTATCCAGCCCGATTTCATAGTCTGCCGGTCCGACCGGCCGATCGACGAAGGAATCCGCCGCAAGATCGCGCTCTTCTGCGACGTGGAGCCGAAGGCGGTCGTGTCGGCCCAGGATGCCCGGTCGATCTACGAGGTGCCCTCGATGCTCTCCGAACAGCATCTCGACGAGATGGTCATCGAGCGTCTCGAGGTGGATTGCGCCCCCCCGGACATGGAGGACTGGAACCAGTTCGTCGAACACAGCCGGTCGCTCGCGGACACCGTTGACATCGCGCTCGTCGGCAAGTACGTGCAGCTGCCCGACGCGTACCTCTCGGTGACAGAGGCTCTTGACCACGCGGGCATATTCCACGACCACAAGGTGAACGTCCACTGGGTCGACGCCGAGTCGTTGACGCCCGAAGAGGTGGAGGCCGCACTCATCCCCTACGACGGCATACTCGTTCCCGGCGGTTTCGGCATACGTGGAATCGAAGGCAAGGTACGCGCTGCCAAGCATGCACGTGAAAACGAGGTCCCTTACCTGGGAATCTGCTTGGGTATGCAGGTCGCCGTGGTCGAGATCGCCCGCCACCTTGCAGGCTTCGAGGGCGCGAACTCCGCGGAGTTCGACCCGGTCACGGAGCATCCCGTCATCGACCTCATGCCCGAACAGCACGATGTCGCCGACATGGGCGGAACCATGCGCCTCGGCACCTATCCGTGCAAGGTGGTCCCCGGCACCAAGGGATTCGGGGCATATGGGGAAGAGCTGATCTACGAGCGGCACCGACACCGCTACGAGGTGAACAACGCGTATCGCGACGAGCTCGTGAAGGCGGGTATGACGATCTCGGGCGTGTCTCCCGACGGACGGCTGGTCGAGATGATCGAACTGCCGGACCACCCGTGGTTCCTCGGCAATCAGGGGCATCCGGAGTTCAAGAGCCGCCCCACGCGTCCGGCGCCGTTGTTCCGTGACTTCATCGGTGCTGCGGTGGCGTACAAGCAGCGGCATAGCGGATGACGGCGGGACCCGCCATGCCCGAGCAGCGGCTGCTGAACACGTTTCTGGACCTCGTGCGAATCGACAGCCCGAGCGGGCAAGAGGCCGACGTCGCCGCTTATTGCAGCGCCGCGCTCACCGATTTGGGGTTCGAGGTCGAGTTCGACGACTCGGCGGGCGCGACCGGCTCCAACGTCGGGAATCTGATCGCAACACGGCGCGGGATGCCTGGGCGCGCGTTGGTGCTCTCTGCCCACATGGATTGCGTCGACCCGTGTACGGGCGTGGAGCCCGTCGTGCACGCCGGCGTGGTTTCTTCGGCAGGCGACACCGTTCTGGGCGGCGACGACAAAGCGGGAATCGCCGTGATCCTGGAGGCCTTGCGACGTCTCGAAGAGCGCGACATCGCCACGGCCGACATGCGGGTGATCCTCACGGTGTGCGAGGAAGTCGGACTCCAAGGCGCCAAGGCCCTCGACCAGACTCTCGTCGGCGGCGACCTGTGCATCGTGCTGGATGCCGAAGGAGAGCCGGGTGGCGTGGTGGTCGCGGCTCCGACCCACTACACGTTCAAAGCCACCTTCTCGGGGAAGGCGGCACATGCGGGGGTTGCCCCCGAGCAAGGGAGGTCGGCGGTGGTGATGGCCGGTCGCGCGATTGCCGCGATGAGCCTGGGCCGCCTTGACGACAAGACCACCGCGAACATCGGGACGATCCACGGCGGTACGGCCACCAACGTCGTTGCCGGCGAGGCCAGCGTAACGGGCGAGTGCCGCTCGCTCGACCGGACGAGGATCGAGGAATTGCGAGCCGAGATGGACGCAGCGATGCGCGAGGCCGCCGACAGCGGCGGCGGTCATGTCGACATCGCATGGACAAAGGAATACGAGGGATTCACCTTTGCCGAGGACGACCCGCTCCTCGCGCTAGTGGAGGACGCGATGCGCGCGGTGGGTCTCAGGCCGCGAAGGTTCAAGACCGGGGGAGGCAGCGACGGGAGCGTGCTGGCCGCCGCGGGAGTCCCGACACTCGTCCTCTCGTCGGGGCTGTGCGATGTCCACAGTGTCGACGAAACCGTCGCCGTCGCGGACATGGAGTCACTGACGCGTCTCTTGTGCGACATCGCCGAACAAATGACGGGGTAGCGATGCGACTGGTGTGGGGAATCGTCACCGCTGTCGAGGCGGACGCTCTGGACGCACAGGTCGTAGAGGTCGCGCTCGACGACGGCGGATCGGGCAAGGCGTTCTCGTTCCCTCAGCTCACCGGTGTTTGCCGGATCGCCGACCACGTTCTGGTGAACACGACCGCCGTGGATATGCGACTCGGCACGGGTGGCAGGCATTTCGTGGTCGCGAGATCGGCCGGCCACGAGGGGGTAGCGCTCGACGAGCCGTCCGGTGGACACATCATGAAGCTCCGGTACACGCCGCAGCAGGTAGACGTACTGTGCGTCGAGGAGCAGGAGAGCCCCGGTCACGAGGTGATGCGCACGGCCGTGTCGCTGGCGGGGATGCCGGTCGTGTGCTGTGGCCTTCACAGTCAAGTGCCCCTGGTGGCTGCCGCCGCCAAGGCGGTCTCTTCGGACGTCATGGTGGCGTACGTGATGACGGACTTTGCGGCGCTTCCACTTGCCCTGTCAGACCTCGTTCGGGCATCCCGCTCCGCGGGTCTGCTGGACGCGACCATCACGGCGGGTCAAGCCTTTGGAGGAGAGTATGAGGCCGTGAACACCCATTCGGCGCTCCTTGCGGCCCGGCACGTCGCCCATGCCGACATCGCGGTGGTCGCGATCGGCCCGGGCGTGGTGGGTACTGCGACCCCGTTCGGGCATGGCGGGATCGCCCAGGGCGAAGCGCTGAACGCAGCTGCCGCGCTCGGAGGTACGCCTATCGCGGTGCTCAGAGTGTCCTTCGCCGATACCCGGGCCCGGCATCGGGGGGTGAGCCATCATACTCTCACCGCTCTCAGCCGGGTCGCTCTCGCTCCCGTCGTCGTCCCGGTCCCTTCGCTTCCCGAGGAGTACGCCGATACCCTCGAAGATGCCCTGGAGAGCGCGGGAGTATGGGAGCGGCATCTGAGAGTCGACTCCGCTTCGGGCACGGATTCTCCGCCTTCGCTCGGGGGCATCGAGGTGAAGACAATGGGCCGAGGGCTTGCCGAGGACCCTGCATTCTTCGCCGCCGCTTTCGCTGCCGGAGAGGTAAGCGCCCGGTACGCGCGGGGGGACGATGACCTGCCACGCTGACGAGAGGGTGCTCGTGACCATCGGTGTGTCCAGGCACATCAGGGAACCACGCTTCACCACACGAGGTCGATAGGAGGGCATGCCGATCCCCGACCTGCGGGAACACGCCGAAGGCTTCCTTGCGTATCTCGCCGTGGAGCGTGGCGCGTCCGCGCACACGATCGAGGCGTATCGGCGGGATTTGGCTGCGTACGTGACCCTGCTCGAAGGCCGGGGAGTGAGGCAGGCTGACGCCGTGAGCCGGGACGACCTGACCGCGTACGTCATGGAGTTGCGGGATACGCGTTTGGCCATGAGCAGTATCGAGCGCAAGGTCGCCTCGGTGAAGAGCTTCCACAAGTTCCTCGTGAGAGAGGGCGTCACGGACAACCATCCGACAGCTCGGATGCCCCTCCCAAAGGTGCCGGATCGCCTGCCCGAAGTCATCACCGTCGATGAAGCCGAGGCGCTGCTCTCGCAGCCGTTCCCCCAGGAACCTTCGGGTCTCCGAGATCGAGCCATTCTGGAGACCCTCTACGGCTGCGGGGTCCGGGTGAGTGAGCTGACCGGGCTCGATCTCGACGACCTGGCGCTCGACGAGGGCTTCATTCGCGTGTACGGCAAGGGGAGGAAGGAGAGAGACGTGCCTGTCGGAGGAGCGGCGCTGCGGGCGCTGACGGAGTACCTCGCCCACGGTCGGCCATATCTTCGGCAGAAGAAGTCGGCCGCTCGGAACGACCCGTGCGCCGTGTTCGTGAGTGTCAGAGGAGCACGTCTCTCGCGGCAGACCGTCTTCGCGATCGTGCGTAAATACGGAGGGCGTGTCGGGCTGCAACTGCACCCACATACACTCAGGCACTCATTCGCGACTCACATGCTCGAGGGAGGAGCCGACCTGCGCGCGCTACAGGAGATGCTGGGACACTCGGACATCTCGACGACCCAGGTCTACACTCACGTTGACAGGCAGCATGTGCGGGAGGAGTACCTATCGACCCATCCGCGGGCCCGCATCCGATGAACGCAGATGCTCGTTCTTCGTTTGGGAACAAACATGATGGCCGGGGTGGGCGGCCAACGGTATAGAATGAATATGAGAGGGTGGTTCGTGTATCCGTCCTGAGGAGGAGGATCTGCGTGGACAAGCGGTTGGAGCGCATCTTGGCACTCATCCTGGCAATCGCGTTGGTGATGACGTTCGCGGTAGGTTGCGCGGGCGACGCCGAGGAAGAGCCCGAGGATGACGGCACGACGACGGAAGAGCCGACCAGCGACCTGATGGCGGCGATGGTTACCGACACCGGCGGCCTCGGCGACAAGTCCTTCAACGACCTGGCATACGCGGCCCTCGAGCAGGCGCAGGCGGAGTACGGTATCGAGATTCGGGCCCTGGAATCCAATGAGGTCGCCGACTACGAGCCGAACATCGATCAGCTCGCCGGCGCTGGGTTCGAACTCATCATGACCGTCGGCGCACTGATGGGTGACACGACCATCGCGAAAGCGCCGGAGTACCCCGAAGTCGATTTCATCGGCATCGACCAGTTCTTCGAAGAGCCCGCGGAGAACATGCTCGGCGTGACGTTCCGCGAGCAGGAGGGCGCCTTCATGGCGGGCGTCGTGGCGGGTCTCGCCACCACAGCAGACTTCGACGACCGTCTGAACGAGGACCTCAAGGTGGCCTTCATCGGCGGCATGGACATCCCGCCTGTCGAGCGGTTCGAGGCGGGCTACATTGCGGGTGTCCGCTACGTCAACCCGGACGTGGAAGTGATCTCCGCTTATGCGGGTGATTTCAACGACCAGGCCACGGGCAAGGAGCTCGCCCTGTCCGCCATCGACCAGGGTGCGGACGTCGTGTTCGCCGCCGCAGGCCTGACGGGCGTGGGCTCCATCACCGCTTGCCAGGAGGCAGGTGCGTTGTTCATAGGCGTTGACGCGGATCAGTACGAAACCGTTCCCGGATCGGGCGACGTGATGCTCACGTCGGCAATCAAGAAGGTGGACGTTGCTGCGTTCGACGCCATCGCACAGACGATCGAAGGAGCGTTCCCCGGCGGCCAGAACCTTTCCTATGGTCTGGCTGAGGACGCCGTCGGCCTCGCGCCCTATCACGATTTCGAAGATGTCGTCCCACAGGACATCAAGGACCAGGTGGACGAGGCTGAGGCAGGAATCCTGGACGGCTCGATCGTGGTTCCCGCGACGCGCGCCGAACTCTAGCGCGACGAGCGGTAGCGGAAAGTAGGGAAGGGCGGCCGACCGGCAGGACGGTCGCCCTTCTCGAGAGAACGCCTGATATCTCGCCATGGGAGGTAGAGCTCGGTGGACGGAGCCCTGCTCGAGCTGCGAGGAATCACCAAGCGTTTCCCGGGGGTCCTTGCCAACGACGATGTCGACCTGACGCTACACGAAGGTGAGATCGTCGCGTTGCTCGGCGAGAACGGCGCCGGAAAGACGACGCTCATGAACGTTGCGTACGGACTTCTCACTCCCGAAGCCGGTACGATCCTGTTCGAAGGCAAGCCCGTCCAGATCAAGTCACCGCGCCAAGCGATATCGCTGGGAATCGGCATGGTCCACCAGCATTTCATGCTCGTGGAACCTCTTACCGTTGCGGAGAACATCGTCTTGGGTCAGGAGCCGTCTCGGGCCAGCATCATCGACTTCGATGCTGCTCGGACTTTCGTGAAGGACCTGTCCGACAAGTATGGTCTGCGGGTAGATCCCGACGCACGAATCCTCGACCTGCCGGTCGGCATGCAGCAGCGCGTGGAGATCCTGAAGGCCCTCTACCGCGGGGCGCGTATTCTCATCCTCGACGAGCCGACCGCAGTGTTGACGCCTCAGGAGGTCCGTGAGCTCTTCGCAGTGATCCGGTCCCTTGTCGAGGAGGGCCTGACGGTCGCGTTCATCACACACAAGCTCGAAGAGGTGATGAACATCGCGGATCGCGTCGTCGTCATGCGTGACGGCGCAGTGGTCGGGGAGGTACGGCCGGCAGACACCGACCAGGCCGGCCTCGCCCGGATGATGGTGGGCCGCGAGGTCGTGTTCAGTGTGGTGAAAGAGCCTGCGACCCGCGGCGACACCGTCCTGTCGGTTCAGGACCTGTCGGTGACGGACGCCCGCGGGATTGAGTCCGTTCGCGGAGTGTCGTTCGAGGTACGCGGTGGTGAGATCGTCGCGGTCGCCGGTGTCTCGGGCAACGGCCAAACCGAACTCGTAGAGTCGATCACGGGACTCCGTATGCCGTCCGGCGGCCGAATAGAGCTCAAAGGACGTGACATCACGCGTGCTTCCGCGCGAGAGAGCATAGAGGCCGGGGTGTCACACGTTCCCGAAGACCGACTCAGGCGGGGACTGGTGCTCGAGTTCGATCTCACCGAGAACATCGTGCTCGGCGATCATCGCAAGCCGCCCTTCGCCACTCGCGGCATCATGCATCCCGCCGAGATGACTCGAGTGGCTGCGGAGCGTGTCGAGGCATACGACGTGCGAGCACCGTCCACGCGCGTGCTCGCCTCAGCTCTGTCCGGAGGGAACCAGCAGAAACTGATTCTCGCCAGGGAGCTCGGGAGGAATCCCGAGCTGCTCATAGCTGCACAGCCCACACGGGGCCTTGATGTGGGTGCAATAGAATTCGTACACAAGGAGATCATCAAGGAGCGCGACGCCGGAAAGGCCGTTCTTCTGGTGAGCCTGGAGCTCGAAGAAGTCCAGTCGCTAGCCGACCGCATTCTTGTGATGTTCGAAGGACAGATCGTGAAGGAGTTCGCCGCTGGCGAGGCCTCGGACGAGGACCTCGGATTCTATATGACGGGTGGCGGCGGCCGGAAGCTTGCCGCGGGGACGGCGCAGGAGGCTTCGCATGGCTGAGCGTCAGCTAGCGGACACGATGGGAAAGATCAGCGCCTGGCGGGGTATCCTCGAGCGCATCGCCATGCCGATCATATCGGTGGTGCTAGCGATCTTTCTGGGAGCCCTGATCATGTTGGTCGCCGGGTTCGAGCCGCTGCCGGCCTTCCTGGCGCTGCTCAAGGGTTCCTTCGGCTCTCCCCGCGCAATCGGTGAGACGATGCTTCGCGCGACCCCGCTGCTGTTCACCGGATTGGCCGTCGCGTACGGCTTCAAGGCAGGCCTGTTCAACATCGGAGCGGAGGGCCAGCTCTTTATGGGCGGTCTCGTGGCCGCCTACCTCGGCGTGGTGATGGGGGGCGTGTCCCTCTGGATCAACATTCCCGTGATCCTGCTTGCGGGCATGGCAGCCGGGGCGGCGTGGGCGTTTATTCCAGCGTTGCTCAAGGCACGAGTGGGGGCGCACGAGGTCATCACGACGATGATGTTCACCTTCATCGCCCGGTACTTCGTCTCTTACCTCGTATCCGGTCCATTGCGTGCAGAGGGGGCAGTCGCCCAGACGGTGAGGATCGCAGAGTCGGCTGTGCTGCCGAAGCTCCACGACCTGCTCGGCACCGCCCCGATCGGGAGAGCGCACGCCGGCTTCATCGTCGGCCTTGTGCTGGCTGTCGTGATGTGGCTGGTGCTGAGATACACGACCTTGGGCTACGAGAATCGCGCCGTTGGGTTCAATCCCGTCGCCGCCGAAACCGGGGGGATCTCCGTCTCGGCGACCATGATCAAGGCGTTGTGCATCTCGGGAGCGCTCGCTGCGCTTGCCGGAGTCACCGAGGTCCTCGGACTGCACTACCGTCTCTTCGACCAGTTCTCGGCGGGATTCGGCTTCACCGGCATCGCCGTCGCACTGCTCGCAAAGAACCATCCCATCGGTGTCATACCGGCAGCGATCTTGTTCGGCGCTCTCTCGGCGGGAGCCGGCACGATGCAGCTGGAGGCCGAGGTTCCGCAGAAGGTCATCTTCATCATCCAGGCCCTCATCATCTTCTTCGTGGCGGCCGAGGCCATCGCCCGATGGATAGTCCGGTTCACGCGGAAGGAGGCGATCGAGGATGCTGGCTGATGTCATCACCCCCGACCTCTTCGCTTCTGCGGTCCGTGTCGCCACTCCGCTCGCACTCGCGGCGATCGGGGGAACCATCTGCGAGCGTTCGGGCGTCGTCAATATCGCCCTCGAGGGGATGATGCTCACAGGTGCCTTCTTCGGCGTTGCCGTCACTTACTTCACGGGGAGCGCGTGGCTCGGAGTGTTGGGAGCGGTCGTTTCCGGTACGCTGCTTTCGCTGATTCACGCGTTCGCATCGGTGACACTCAAGACGGACCAGGTCGTATCAGGTACGGCCATCAATATCCTCGCTACCGGGGTGACTGGGTTCTTGATGGAGGTGATCTACGGTCACCCCGGCACTACCGATCCCGTGGCCCGTTTGCGGCCCCTACTCAATCTCGGCAATCCCTTCAACGGCGTGCTCGCAGACATCTGGAGGTGGATCGACGCGGTGTTCTTCTCTCACACGCCCATCGTCTACATCGCGATCCTATTGGCCGTAGTGGGCCAGTGGTGGATGTACAACACCACATGGGGGCTGCGTGTGAGGGCGCTCGGCGAGCATCCGCGGGCGGCGGACACGGTAGGCATCAGCGTCGTGCGCGGCCGTTACTTCGCGGTGCTGTTCAGCGGAGCGATGGGCGGTCTTGCCGGAGCGAACCTGAGCCTCGAACAAGTCGGGTCGTTCACGGAGAACATGACGAACGGGCGTGGGTTCATCGCTTTGGCGGCGAACATCTTTGGCAGGTGGACTCCGGGCGGTTCGTATCTCGCCTCGCTTCTCTTCGGCTTCGCCGATGCGCTGCAGATCAAACTCCAGCCGCTGCGAGACGTCATCCAGATTCCTCCGCAGTTCTTCCTGATGCTGCCGTACATCCTCACCGTCATCGTGCTCGGCGGCGTCGTCGGACGAGCAGTAGCTCCCGCCGCCGTCGGCAAGCCGTATGAGAAGGGCTGATTCCGGTGGCGACCGTGCTTCGAGCAGCAGCAGCTGCCGTGCTGTGGGCGGCGACGTGGGGCGTCGGCGTCGCCATCGGTGTGGCGCTCGGAGGATGGCTGACCGTCATCGGGGGGGCAGGGACCCCCGGGGTGGGCGCCTTGGATATCACCCAGGACGTGATCGTGTTGCCGGGGTTAGCCGGGATCGCCGTGATGGCCGTCCATTTCCTCGGCCAAGCCGTCGTCGGCCTTTGGCGGCTCCGTACGTCTCGCGTACCAGACGGCCAGAACGAGCACAGCTAGCCCGCCGAACACGACCGCGTCCATGGGCAGGTCGGGCATGAAATCTAAGCCCCTTGCCACGGACCTGACCACATAGGCGGCGGCGGGAATCGCCGCCGCCGCCCACAGAGGCATGCGGATATCGGGGTGAGCCAGGCTCATTGCGTGGGGCCTTCTTGGGTGGAGGTTACCTCCGGCGCGGGGATGCTTCGAGCACGCCTCTTCCGCAGGACTGCCCGGATCACGAAGAAGGCCACGATGCCGAGGACCCACAAGGGAGATGTAGCGATGAGGAACGAGATTGCGAAAGTGAGGACTCTCGCCGCGCCTCGAATGCCGCGCGCAATCGCCTCGACGAATCCCCAGGACTCGCCGTCAGGACTCACGACCTGCGTGGGCTCTGTGAGCTCGATGGTGACCGTGGCTCGCGCGGCCTGCCGCTCGAGATAGGCGATCTGCGCCTGCAAGGACTCGATCTCGCTGCGCACACGAGTGATTTCCTGCTCGATAGCGAGCATGTCTTCGACATCGGTGGCGGCATCGAAGAACTCGCGGAGGCGCTGTTCCTGGGCCTGCAGGTTCGAGAGCCGGGCTCCCAGGTCGATGTGCTCCTGTGTGACGTCGTCTTCACCCGATGACTCTCTCAAGACCCTTCCCAGCTCTGAGGCGTCCGCCACGAATGCATCCAGGTCCTCGGCGGGGACACGCACGGTCATGTACGCGGCCAGTGGGGCCCCGTCTGCCAGCGTTCCTTGGGCATCGTAGCGGTACAGCGGAGTATCGATGTCGGTGCTGACTTGCAGCGACTGGACGGTTCCCCCGACGCTCGATGTCAGCGACCTGATGCGGTCGACTGATTCCTCCACGTCATCGACCTCGATGCGCAGACCGACGGAGCGGATGACGAGCCGGTCTTCTGCGGGGACCTTGGACGCGTCCTCGCCCGTGCCGCCCTCGGGCACTGGGGCGATCTCCTGACTTGAGGCCATGTCGCGTTCGACGGCGGCGTCCGAGGAAATACCTTCACCGAGGTCCGGGTCGACACTCTCGTCTGCGACAAGACCGCACCCCGTGAGTGCGGCTCCGAGCAGCATCACCGCGAGAACCGCGACAATGACATTCCGTGTGAACACCGAGCTCATCTCGACCTCCTCGTCGCGGGGCGGAAAGCTTGCAGGAAGGCGAAACGCCCTCCTCGCGGTACACGGCGGGAGGGCGCTCGGATCGTGTCAGCGGATGGGGACTGTCAGTCCTCTTTGACCTTCTCCTCGAGTCTCTTCATGTGCGTCGCGGCGTAAGCGCCGAGCGCCACGCCGAGAGCCACCACCACGAAGAAAGCGAGGACGAGAGTGTAGAAGATCGGGCTCGCAATATTCGGAGTCATTGCGGCGTGGTCACCTCCGGAATAACCTTTCAGGCCTACATTGGATTCTACTCGTTCGCTCGAACCCGCGGCAACTCGGCTTGCCTCGCCCGAGAGCTCACGTCTTCGCTTCTTCATTCCGCTGTCAACGTCCGAACCCTTCTCGCTCGTCTGATATGACGCGCGTGAGTTCGTTCGGGTTCGCGCGCTTGCCCATTGATTCCGAAGGCGGCATGGCCTCCAAGCGTGGGACGGGCAGAGCGGCTCATGTCACGGTGAGGCATTTGGGTGTGACATAATCCCATCTGAGTGTTGCAAAGTGGGATGAAGTGGCATAGAGTGTGTGCAGCGACAGCGGCTGTGTCGCGAGAGGGCATGAGGGGTACCGCGAGCGGGGAGGAGGCACACGACCATGTTCCTAGGCGACTACCAGCACACACTGGACGCCAAAGGTCGCGTGTCGCTGCCTGCGAAATTCCGCGCCGAGATGACGGGCAAGCTCGTGGTCGCCTCGGGTCTCGACGAATGCCTGTACGTGTATCCCGCCGAGGAATACCAGAGCTTCGTGGAAGACCTCGTGCTTCAGGAGGACTTCGAACCGCGCGTGCGCAAGTTGCGCCGGTTCTTCACTGCCGGAGCAGTGGAAGTCGAGCTCGATTCAGCCGGCCGCATCTCACTGCCCCACAAACTCAGGGACTATGCCGGCCTCGGTAAGGACGTGGCCGTCATAGGCAACGGAAACCGGATCGAGATCTGGGACGCGGCCAAGTGGGATTCATACAGCGAGGCCGGAGAGAGTATCGAGGACCTCGCAAAGGAGCTCGCAGACGCGGGACTCCTCTAGGGCCTTGACAAAGGAATACCGGCATACCCCAGTTTTGCTGGCCGAGGTCACGCAGCAGTTATCGTTGCACTCCGGTTCGATCATCGTCGACTGTACCTTAGGCGGGGCAGGACACGCGAAGCGGATAGCAGATTGCATCGCTCCCACCGGGATACTGGTGGGCATAGACCAAGACGATGCAGCACTTGATTCAGCAGCAGTCACACTACGCCTCGGCCAGCAAACCCGTACCGAGACCGGCACCAGGGTCATCCTACTGAAAGGCAACTACGCCGATCTCGACGATCTGCTCACCGAAGCGGGCATTCCCTACGCCGACGGGTTCCTGTTCGACCTTGGCGTGTCGTCACCGCAGCTCGACCTCCCGGAGCGGGGGTTCTCGTATCACGCAGACGCGCCTCTCGACATGAGGATGGATCCCGAAGGCAACCCGCTGACCGCTGCACAGGTGGTCAACGAGTACTCGAAAGAGGACCTGACCAGGATCCTCCGCGAGTACGGTGAGGAACGGTGGGCCTCGCGCATCGCAGAATTCATCGTAGCCGCGCGAGGCCGCCGAGCCCTTGAGACCACGGGTGACCTCGTGGAGGTGGTGAAGAGCGCCGTACCCGCTGCGGCACGCCGCGCGGGCGGCCACCCGGCGCGCCGCACCTTCCAGGCCATCCGTATCGAAGTCAACGCCGAACTCGAGGGGGTGGAGAAGGGCATCCGTGCGGCGATACGCTGGGCGACCAGCGGCGGCAGGATAGCCGTGATCTCTTACCACTCGCTCGAGGACCGGATCGTCAAGTCGGTCTTTGGCGAGCTTGCATCGGGGTGTGTATGTCCGCCGGACCTCCCGGTCTGCCAGTGCGGGCATGTGCCGGTAGTCCGAATCGTCACACGAAAACCCGTCGTGCCGACGGAAGAAGAGATAGCGGCGAATCCTCGCGCGAGGAGCGCGAGGCTGAGAGTGGCTGAGAGAGCGTAGGTTGTGCTGCCGGCAGGACCGGCCCGTACGAAGGGAGTGACGGCGTGGGCATGCCCGCGGTCGACAGGTCATGCAGAATGCGTCGTCCGGCCTTGCTGCTCGGCCGCGAGGAGCGTGGATCGAGCAACCGCCGAAAGAGCAGGTCCGCTGCGGCAAGGGCCAGGCGCCTGTTCTATGTGAGTCTGGTCGTCATGATTCTGGCGGCACTCTTCGGCCTCGGTCGTGTGATGCTCACGGCTCGCGCCGCGGAGAGCTCCTACCAGGCCGACCGCCTCGCCTGTGACATCAAAGCCGAGCGGCTGGAGGGGGACCTGCTCGAGGTAGACATGAGCGCATTGACGACTCCCTCACGTATCGAACAAATCGCCGGCGAGACAATGCGAATGGCGGAGGCATCAGAGATCGACTACCTGTGCCTGCCGAAAGAGCCGGTGCGTGCAAACAGCCCCCTGGATGCTGACGGTGAGACCGTTGCCGACGGCAGCCTTGCGTCTCTGTTCGCCTCGGTGATGCAGATGACGGCGGGGGAGGCCCAAGTCCTCCTGGTAGGTGATGTTGGCCTCGCGTCCTCCAGGTGACTGAGATGGGCGCGAGATCCTCTGCCGGGAGACGGACGAGGTCGAGTTCTTCCACGAGACACCGGGGCAGGTACGTCGCTCTTCTCGTGATCATCACCGTCGGCCTGCTTGTGGTCGCCGGCAGACTTGTGTACCTGCAGGTGGTGGCTGCGCCGGCATTCGCGCAGCAAGCCGCCGACCAGCGGACCCGCGAAATCACACTCTCTCCTCGTCGCGGCGCGATCTACGATCGCGAAGGAGAGCCGCTCGCGGTGAGCATGGATGCGCGAACCATCTACGCCGTTCCTCACGCCGTGCGAGACGTCCCGGGTACCGCTGCTGCCCTAGCGAGGATACTGGGCGATGAGCCTGCGACGTACGAAGAGAAGCTCAGCAAGGACACCGGCTTCGTCTACATAGCGCGCAAGGTCGATGTCGAGCGCGCCTCGGCGCTTGAGGCCTTGGAGCTTCGGGGCGTGTACTTCCTCGAAGACTCCAGGCGTTCCTATCCGGCCGGTGAGCTTGCGTGCCAGACCCTTGGATTCGTGGGGGTGGACGACGAGGGACTGGCAGGCCTCGAGCAGTACTACGACGCCGTTCTCGCCGGCGAGCCGGGCTACGTTCTAGCCGAGCGCGATCCGCGCGGGCGTCGTATCCCCGGCGGCGTAATGTATGAAGAGGACCCTGTGCACGGCAGCAGCATCGTGCTGACCATCGACACCGACATCCAGTACCAGGCCCAGGTGGAACTGACCGCCGCTGTCGAGACCTGGGGAGCGAAGAGCGGGAGCGTGGTCGTCATGGACCCACGCAACGGTGCGATCTACGCGATGGCGACAGTGCCGGGGTTCGACCCCAACTCGTTCGGCGAGGTCGACCCCTCACGCTATCGCAACCGCTCCGTGACCGACGTGTACGAGCCGGGCTCGACGATGAAGTCTCTCACGGCGGCGGCGGTCATCGACGCGGGACTCTATGGGCCCGAGAGCGTGTTCGAACTCCCGCCGTCGATCGAGGTGGGCGGCCGGCGGATCGGGGAAGCGCACCCGCGGCCGACGGTGAACTGGTCCCTCACCGAAATCGTCACGAACTCGTCGAACGTGGGGGCTGTGAAGCTCGGGATGGCGCTCGGACCCGAGTCGCTCCATGGATACCTGACGCGTTTCGGACTCTGTGAGGCCACCGGCGTGGACTACCCGGGCGAGACCGTCGGATATCTCCCCCCGGTAGAGCAATGGTCGGGGTCGAGCATCGGGAACATCCCGTTCGGTCAGGGCGTCTCGATGACGGGCCTGCAGCTTGCACGCGCCATGTCGGCGATCGCCAACGGCGGCGAGCTCGTGACCCCGCACTTCCTGTTGAGCCTCCCGGAAGATCCCGACACCGAGCTGCTGTGGCCGAAGAAACGCGCCATCTCGGAGGAGGCCGCGGCCGCTACGCGAGAGGTGCTCAAAGCGGTTGTCACAGACGGTACGGGCGGAAACGCGGCCGTGCCGGGCTACGAGGTCGCGGGGAAGACAGGTACCGCGCAGAAAGCCCTCAGTGGAGGAGGCGGCTACGCGGCCGGGGCGTACGTCGGGTCCTTCGTAGGCTTTCTGCCGGCCGACGACCCGCAAGTCCTGATACTTGTCACGCTTGACGAACCGTCGAACGCGATCTACGGCGGCACCGTGGCGGCGCCCACGTTCCAAGCCCTGGCTCAGTTCTGCGTGTCTCATCTGAAGGTGCCGCCCGCCTCGGTCGCAATATCGAACGACGAGACGGCAACGGCGGCGCCGTCTCCGTAGGACCCAAGGGCCCCAGGTGGTAGAATCCCCGGGATTTCGTGCAGGTGGCGGGAGTGACGAACACGGACATACGTGCGCTTCTCAGAGAGTGGTTAGCGGAGGATTCCGCCGGCGGGCTTTCGGTCACGGGCATCTCATACCGCTCGGACCGGGTGCGTCCCGGCGAAGCCTTCTTTTGCATCCCGGGATTCGCCCACGACGGTCACGACTTCGCTGCCGATGCGGTTCGACGGGGCGCTGCCCTTCTCGTTGTCGAGCGCGTAGTAGACGGTCTCGGCAACGCCGAACAGATCGTGGTGCCCGACACGCGGGTAGCGCTCGCCTACGCCGCCGAGCGCTTCCACGGAGAGCCCAGCCGTCACCTGTCGGTCGCCGGGATAACCGGCACCAACGGCAAGACCACGACCGCCTACCTGCTCGACAGCGTAATGCGGGCGGCGGGCCGGACAAGCGGGCTCATCGGCACGGTGGAGACGCGCATCGGTGACGACGTGCGGTCTGCCGGGCGCACCACCCCCGAGTCGGCTGACCTGAGCGCGCTACTCGCGGAGATGCGCGATGCCGGCGTGGAAGGTGTCGCCATGGAGGTCTCGTCGCATGCGGTGGACCTGCATAGGGTCGACGCGATCCATTTCGCGGTAGCGGCGTTCACGAACCTGAGCCAGGACCACTTGGACTATCATCACAGCATGGAGGAATACTTCTCCGTCAAGCGCCGGTTGTTCACCGAGCTCGACGTGGCGAGCCGAGTCGTCAACATCGGTGACCCCTACGGAGCGGCGATCGCACTCGAGGCCGACGCTCTGACGGTCGGCGCGGACGACGCGGACATCTTCTCGGCCGATGTCGTTCTTGGCACGCATGCCAGCACGTTCACACTCCACACACCTGTAGGAGAGCATCCTGTGAGGCTGCCCCTCGCGGCGGCGTACAACGTGTCGAATGCGCTCGTGGCCACAGGATGCGCTCTTGCGCTCGGCGTGGACCTCGACGCCGTGGTGCAAGGACTCGAGTGCGCGCCGCAGGTCCCTGGCCGGCTGGAGAGCATCGATGCCGGACAGGGCTTTGCGGTATACGTCGACTACGCGCACACGCCGGACAGCCTTGAGAAGGTGATTGCGGCGGTCCGAGGCGTTACCACGGGCCGGGTCATCGTGGTGTTCGGATGCGGCGGGGACCGCGACCCGGAGAAGCGCTCTTTGATGGGTCTTGCGGCGGGGCATGCGGCTGACTACGTGATCGTCACGAGCGACAATCCGCGGTCTGAGGACCCAGTGGGCATCATCCTGCAGATCGAGGACGGCTTGCGCGACAGCAGGGTCCCTTACAACGTCGAGGTGGAGCGCCGTACCGCGATCGCGTCCGCACTTGCACAAGCGGTCGAGGGTGATGCAGTCCTTATTGCCGGCAAGGGTCACGAGGACTATCAGATCTTCGCCGATAGAACGATCCATTTCGACGACCGCGAAGTGGTGCTGGAGGAGCTGAGGGCCCTGTGCTGACGGTGACGGTCGATACACTCGTGGAAGTCGCGCGTGGCTCTCTCGTAACCGGAGAGCCCACTACGATCGTCAATGGTTTGGCGACAGACTCCCGGCGGGTCGAGCCGGGAATGCTTTTTGTGGCCTTCGAGGGGGAGCACGTCGACGGGCATCGGTTCGTCGCGGACGCGGTGTCGTCAGGAGCTCGGGCGGTGATGATCGCAAAGGACCCCGCCGTTCTGGCCGAGGAACTCGGTAGCGCTATCGAGCGCAACGTGGCGGTGATTCGTGTCGCCGACTCGCTCCGCGCAGTACAGGACGTCGCCTCGTATCACCGTGGCCGGCTGCTCTGCCCAGTCGTCGGCGTCACCGGGTCCACAGGGAAGACTACGACGAAGGACTTCCTGACGTCCGTCCTCTCCTTGAGCTCGCGAGTAATCGCAACCGACGGCAATCAGAACAACGAGCTGGGGGTGCCACTGACGATACTCCGCGCAGGGGCCGACACCGACGTGATGGTCGTGGAGATGGCGATGCGGGGCCTCGGACAAATCGCCCACCTGTGCGAGATCGCGCGTCCGACCCTCGGCCTGGTGACAAACGTCGGGACCAGTCATATCGAGCTGCTCGGTACCGAGGAAGCAATCGCGTCGGCCAAGGGTGAATTGGTGAGATGTATCCCCGAGGGCGGCGCGGTCTTCCTTAACGCCGATGATCCCGCATCGGCCACACTACGAGAGATGTCTGTGGCCGAAGTAGTCACCTACGGTACGTCCGAGCCAAGCGACGTGCGCGCCTGCGACGTAACGGTCGACGACGAGAGTCGGGCATCGTTCAGGCTGGTGCACGGCGATCTGGAGCGCGAGATCCGATTGCCTCTGCCTGGCCGCCACAACGTGTACAACGCGCTGGCGGCGATAAGTGTCGCACTCCGTTTGGGGGTCGACTACGAGGACATCGAGAGGGGACTGGCTGCGGCGTCAGTCGGGGACATGCGCATGCAGGTGTTCGAATCCGCATCAGGGGTCACTGTGATCAACGATGCGTACAACGCGAATCCCTCATCGATGCGTGCAGCCATCGATGCACTCGCCGAGTACGCGACGAAGGGTGCGCGCATCGCGGTTCTGGGCGACATGGCAGAACTCGGGTCGCTGACGGAGCTTGCTCATTTTCGAATCGGTGAGCAGATAGCCAGGCTCCCGGTGGATACGTTGGTGACGGTGGGAGAGAAAGCCAAGAGGATCGCCGACGGAGCCCGCGCGGAGGGAATGCCCGACGAAGTGATACGACCCTGTTCTACCCCCGACGAGGCGAGCGAAGTGCTGGACGACGTGCTGCAACCGGGCGACGTCGTGCTCGTGAAGGCGTCACGGGTCATGGGATTGGAGCGGGTAGTCGAAGGGATCGTGGAACCGCGTGTTTAGGCTCGCGCAATATCCTACCTATCAGGTCTTCCTGGCGGTGGTACTCGCACTTCTAGCTGCGGGGGTGCTGTTCCCGCTCTGGATCCGCGTGCTGCGATTCCGCAATATCGGGCAGCAAGTCCGTGCCGACGGCCCCCATGGACACCTCGTCAAGCAAGGCACGCCCACCATGGGCGGGGTACTCATCCTGCTCGTAGTGGTGGGCACATACTTCACGCTCGGGCAGACCGGACGGCTCTCGCTACTGGCCTTCTTCGCGATGGCGGCGTGCGGCATGCTCGGCTTCGTGGATGACTGGTCGAAGGTGTGGCATGAGCGCTCGCTGGGTCTTCGGCCTCGGGCGAAGATACTGTGGCAAGCCGTGATAGCCACGACATTCGGGCTGCTGGCAGTCAACTGGGCAGGGCTTTCGACTGATGTCACATTGCCCCTGACCGCCGTGAGTCTCGACATGGCCGTGATCTCGTCCAGCTTGAAGATCGCCGGGCTCACGGTGTCTGTGCCGTGGCTGTATCTTGCGCTGGTCTTCTTCATGATCATCAGTTTCTCCAATACTGTGAACCTGACCGACGGTCTCGATGGATTGGCCGCAGGGACGGTCACGATCGTGATGCTCGCGTACGCCGGGATAGCGTTCAGGCAGAACCGGCTGGAGATAGCGTTGATGGCTGCGGCGGTCGCGGGGGCTTGCATTGGGTTCTTGTGGTACAACGCGTTCCCGGCGGACATCTTCATGGGAGACACGGGGTCGCTCGGACTGGGAGCGGCGATCGCCGCACTCGCTATCATCACGAAGACCGAGTTGCTCGCGGTCCTCATCGGCGGGATATACGTCGTGGAGGGGATGTCCGTGATCCTGCAAGTGGCGTCGTTCAAGCTCACAGGCAAGCGGATCTTCCGGATGGCGCCCATCCATCACCACTTCGAGATGCTTGGATGGTCGGAGACGAAGGTGATGCTCAGGTTCTGGATCGTGACGGGCATAATGGCGGGCGCGGGATTCGCGCTGTATTTCGTAGGGTCCGTGACGCAATGAATGGGCCCGTCCCGGCGGGGGAGATGCTCGTTGTCGGTCTGGGGACTTCCGGATTCGCAGCTGCCCGGTTCCTGGCCGAACTCGACGACGGCGCCTTGCGTCATGTTGCCGTTGTCGATTCGGCGGACGGCTCGCAGCTTAGAGAGCGCGCCGAGACGCTCGCGATGCTTGGTGTCCGTGTAAGCCTCGGGGTCGATCGCGTCGACGGACGGTACTCCCTCGGAGTCGTGAGTCCGGGCATCCGGCCCTCCACGGAGTTGTGGCGAAGCGCCCTGGCATCGTCGGAAGAGCTCATCGGGGAGTTGGAGCTGGCCTATCGGGTCTCGCGAGGACCGTGGGTCGCGGTCACCGGGACGAACGGGAAGACTACCGTGACGAGCCTTGTGGGGCACCTGCTGTCCTCGGCGGGTATCCCTGTCGACGTCGCAGGGAACATTGGCCCTCCCGCGATCTCCGTGGCCGCCGACGCCGCACCTTCGACGCTGATTGTCGCTGAGGTCTCGTCGTTCCAGCTCGCTACCACACGCGAATTCCATCCGAGAGTCTCTGTCCTGCTCAACATCACACCGGATCACCTCGACTGGCATGGCTCCATGGAGGCGTACACGGAAGACAAGGCGTCTGTGTTCGTCAACCAGGACGGCGACGACACGGCCGTCATCGACATCGACGATGCGGGATCTGCACCGTTCGCCGACCGCGTTCCGGCGCAGGGGGTACACGTCATACGGGTGAGCACCCGACTGCTTCCGGAGCGGGGTGCGGGAATGGTGGGGACCGCGCTCGCCATAGACACGCCGTCGGGAGTCGCACATCTCCTCGACCGGTCCGAACTCCGCATCAGGGGAGACCACAACGTCAGCAACGCGCTTGCCGCCTCGGCTGCGGCGTACGCGTGTGGGGTCCGGCCGGAGGACATCGCAGCGGGACTGCGGACATTCGAACCGATCGAGCATCGACTGGAGCCGGTGACCGTCATCGGCGGAGTCGAGTACGTCAATGATTCGAAGGCTACGAACCCCGACGCAGCCCTCAAAGCCGTAGCTGCGTTTCCTGACCGAGGACTGGTCGTCCTTCTCGGGGGGCGCAACAAGGACAACGAGTTCGGGAAGCTCGCTCGCGTGGTCGCCGACACGGGAGCGCGTGCCGTGACATTCGGCGAGGCCGGTCCCGCGATCGCGACGTCCTTGGAAGCGGCGGGCGTGAATCCTGTTCGGACGGCTTCGATGCTCGATGCCGTCTCTGCCGCGAAGTCCCTGGCGGCGACAGGCGACGTGGTCTTGCTCTCTCCGGCGTGCGCGTCGTTCGACGAGTTCTCCGACTACCAGGAGCGAGGGCGGGAATTCAAGCGGATCGTGACGTCCTATGCCGAGGAGAGTGCGTAGATGTCCACAGCGCGCACAGGATCGGCCGTGGACGCTGCGAGGGTGCGATACCTCTTCCTGGTCTCGGCCGTGGGCCTCATGCTTGTCGGGCTTGTAATGATCTACTCCGCGTCGTCGGTGTCGGATTACGTGACACAGGGCGACAGCGCCTACCACTTGAAACGCCAGTTGCTGTGGATCGCGCTGGGAGCCGTGATGATGCTCGCAGCCATGCGCCTGGACTATCGCGTGTTGCGTCGTCTGGCCTGGCCGGCGATGTTGGTCACCCTTGCCGGGCTGCTACTCGTGCTCGCGATAGGTATCGAAGGCGGAGGCGCACAGCGATGGATCGACGTCGGCGGTCTGACGATCCAACCCTCCGAATACGCCAAGCTCGCGTGCGTCATGGTCACGGCGCACCTGCTCGCGCAGAGGAGGAGCCGCGAACTCGCGGAGAAAGACATGTGGGGCAGGCTCTTTGCCGGGACCGGTCTGGTCATGGGACTCGTGATGCTGCAGCCGGACATGGGCACGACGGTCTCGATAGCCGCAGGAATCTATGTGGTACTTCTTCTGGGGGGCGTGGACTGGAGGGCTCTCGGAGGAGTGCTCGCAGCAGGAGCCGCCGTAGGCATGGCGGCTATCCTCGTGGAACCGTACCGGGCGACGCGGCTGTTCTCCTTCCTGAACCCGTGGGCCGATCCTCAGGGCTCAGGCTATCAAGCTATACAAGCGATGCTCGCCTTCGGTTCGGGCGGCATTGCCGGAGTCGGCTTGGGCATGTCGCGTCAGAAGTACTTCTACCTCCCGGCCGCTCACACGGATTTCATCTACGCCATTATCGGGGAGGAGACCGGCCTGATAGGGTCGCTGGTGGTCGTCATCGGTTTCGCTCTGTTCGCGTACGCGGGAATCCGAATCGCGCTTTCGGCGCGGGACGGGTTCGGGCGGCTCCTCGCCGGAGGCATCACAGCGATGATCGTGATCCAGGCTCTGATGAACATGGCTGCCGTGACCAGCCTGATGCCGGTCACGGGCATACCGATGCCGTTGGTCAGCTACGGTGGGTCTACCATGACCTTCACGATGATGTGTATCGGCATCGTGCTGTCGGTGTCACGATATGGTTCTCACGGGGTCCGGGTCGTGAGAAAGCGGGTGTCGAGCAAGGAGCATATGCATGCGCGTGTTGATGAGCGGCGGAGGGACCGCCGGTCACATCTTTCCGGCATTGTCGGTGGCCGAGGAGCTTCGCGCCGAAGGGCATGAGGAACTCGTCTTCGTCGGGACGCCGGATGGCGCGGAGGCCGAGATCGTTCCCAACGCCGGAGTGCGATTCGCGGCCTTGCCGGCGAAGGGGTTCGACCGCGCCCGGCCCGTGACGCTTTTGACCGCATCGCTCACGATTCTTGTGTCTACGTTTCGTGCTATTGGGCTGCTTAGGCGAGTGCGGCCCGATGTGGTCGTGGGCTTCGGGGGATACGTGTCGCTGCCCGTCGGGTTCGGCGCTGTGCTCACCCGGATTCCTCTGGTCTTGCAGGAACAGAATTCGGTGCCCGGGATTGCGAACAGGGTCTTGTCCCGCTGGGCCCGGGCCATCGCCGTCACGTACGGCGAGTCCGCGCGGTATCTCCGGCATCCTGAACGCGTGACCGTCACCGGAAACCCGGTGAGGGGCGGCATCACGTCCACGACTCGTGCAGAAGGCCGAAGACGCCTTGGCGTCCCCGATGAGGCGACGCTGCTGCTCGTCTTCGGCGGTTCGCAGGGTGCGAAGCACCTGAACGAAGCCCTGGTCGGCATCGTAGACGGCCTGCTCGAGCGCGAGGACGTCATGGTCCTGCACGCCGCGGGCGAGCGTGACATAGGATCCATCCAGACTCGGACAGTGGAGGCGGCGGCCACGGGACGTTATAGGGCCGTCGCGCGAATCACCGACATGGCAGCTGCCATCGCGGCGGCAGACTTGATCGTGTGCCGAGCGGGCGCCACGTCGATAGCGGAGATAACGGCCGTGGGCCGGGCTGCGGTACTCGTGCCGTACCCGTACGCCACCGACGATCACCAGACGACGAATGCGTTGTCGGTTGCGCAGGCAGGAGGCGCGGCTCTGGTCGCCGACCGGGATCTCGACACCCCGAAGTTCATCGAAACCGTTACGTCGCTTCTCGATGACGCTTCTGCGCGTGCTACCATGGCAGCCGCCTCTGCACGCCTCGGGCGACCGGATGCCGGCACCCGGGTGGCTGACCTGATAGGCCGGACCGCCGTGCAGTCCCACACCGAGGGTTCGAAGGGATCCGCGTGACCGAACGCGCATACGCACACTTCATAGGCATCGGCGGGGCGGGGATGAGCGCGATTGCGCGCGTACTCCACGAGCGCGGGATCGCAGTCACAGGCTCGGACCTCAAGGAGACCCGCTACGCCCGCGCGCTCATGGACATGGGTGTCCCGGTGACGATCGGCCATGACGCCGAGGCGTTGGGCAACCCCGAGGTCGTCGTGGTCTCCTCGGCGATTCCGAAGCGGAACCCTGAGCTCGTCGAGGCCGTGCGCCGTGGTATTCCCGTTTGGCCTCGCGCGAGGATGCTGGCACACCTTGCCGAAGACCGCTCCACCATCGCGATCGCTGGTACGCACGGCAAGACGTCGACCTGCGCCATGACTGCGACGATGCTCGCCAGGATGGGCGAGTCTCCGACCTTCCTGGTCGGCGGCGAGCTCGTCGAGTTCGGGACGAACGCTTCATGCGGGCAGGGAACTTATTACGTGGTGGAGGCCGATGAGTCCGACGGCTCGTTCGTTTACCTTGATCCGGACATCGCGGTGGTCACGAATATCGAGGCCGAGCATCTCGATCACTACGGAACGCTTGACATGGTCGAGCGCACGTTCGTCGAGTTCATGTCCAAGGTCTCCGCGGAGGGAACGCTCGTACTTTGCGCCGACGACACTCGGTTACTTGAACTCGCGAAGGATATGCGTGCGCGAGTCGTGACGTACGGCTCGTCCGAGGCAGCCGATCTGCGCTTTGAGATCACCGAACCCAACGGGACCGGCCACGGGTTCACGGTTCGCGGACCGGACGGCATCCGTGCATCAGGATCGATCCCCGTGCCTGGGGAACACATGGTGAGCAATGCGACCGCGGCGATCGCGGTCGCCTACGCCATGGGGCGTGACGTGCAGTCTGCCGCGCAGGCGGTGTCGAGTTTCCAGGGCGTTCGCCGTCGGTTCGAGAAGGTTGGCGAGGCGACGGGAGTCGCGGTGGTGGACGACTATGCACACCACCCCACGGAGATCCGGGCGACCCTGTCGGCTGCGCGCGCCGCCGGTTTTCAGCGTATCTGGGTCGTATTCCAGCCGCACAGGTTCACTCGCACAGAGAGTCTTGCGGCGGAGTTCGGTGGAGCGTTCACGCATGCGGACCGAGTGGTCGTCATGGACGTATACAGCGCGGGCGAGACGCCGATTCCGGGCGTGTCGGGCAAGACCGTGGTCGATACGCTGCTCGACGTAGCTCCGAGAACCCGCGTCGCCTATCTTCCTCACAGGGCCGACGTGGCCCCCTTCCTGGCAAAGGGTGTTCGACCCGGTGACCTGATCATGACCATGGGAGCGGGAGACGTCACCGCGATGGGGCCCGAGATCCTGCGCGAGCTCGAGGTCGGCCGAGGAGGAGCGTGACATGCGTGTTACCCGCGCGCACACCACGCTGAACCGGGAGCTGTCCGGAACGGTGCTGGCGAACGAACCCATGTCGCGCCATACCACATACCGTGTGGGTGGACCCGCCGACCTCTTCGTCACATGCGACTCGGTGGCGGACCTCGCGCTCGCGCTCCGCGTCCTCGCGGAGGACGATGTCGCGTACGTAGTCCTCGGCAAAGGCAGCAACGTGCTGGTGTCGGACGAGGGATACCGGGGCGCCGTCCTCCTCCTCGGCAGGGGCTTCAAGCGGCACGGGTTAGAGGGGGAACACCTGCAGGCGGGGGCCGGAGTGAGTCTGGCGGCACTGGTGCAGGACGCTTTCTCGCGCGGACTCTCGGGTCTCGAGTTCGCCGTGGGCATCCCGGGTTCCGTGGGTGGGGCACTCGCGATGAATGCGGGAAGTCGCGAGCAATGGATCGGGGACATCGTAGAGAGCGTGACGCTGTACGTTCCAGGCGAGGGACTCGTTGCGGTGCGCGGCGCCGAGATCGAGTGGGGCTACCGGACGACCGACCTTCCGAGCAGAGGCGTCGTCGTCGAGTGCACGCTGCACGTCTCGGATGGCGACAAGGCTTCGATTCGACGTACGATGGAGTCCAATTTCACGAGGCGGAAGACCTCCCAGCCGCTGGGACGCCCGAGCGCCGGCAGCGTCTTCCTGAACCCAGTCGGTGATTCTGCCGGCGGGCTGATCGAAAGCGCCGGACTCAAAGGCGAAAGAATCGGCGGAGCGGTCGTGTCGGACGTACACGCCAACTTCATCCTGAACGACGGAGGTGCGACCGCCTCAGACGTCATGAGGCTGATCCGTCGGGTGCGGTCCGCCGTCAAGGAGACGCATGGCATCGAACTCCAGACAGAGATCAGGTTCCTCGGGTCCTTCGAGGAAGCGTAGACGAGTCGTGATATCCGCCGGGGCCGACTCGGCGCGGGAATCACGATCACGCGACGGCAACGATACTCAGCCTAAACCTAAGGTTAAGTCTGCGCACTCACGGAGTCGGGGCAGGGAGACCGTGCGCGGGGGAGACCGTTCACATGCCGCGAAAACGGCGGCGGCGCGGAGAAGGGAAGAACGCGAGCGCCGACTGCGCAGCCGGCGTCTGCGAATCCGGTTGCAGGTCGTCGCGACAGCGTTGGTAGTAGTCGGAGTGATCGCGGGCGCGGTAGCGCTCTACCGCTCGTCGGCGTTCACTGTGACTGAGGTCGAGGTCACTGGCAACGACCGAGTCCCCACGAGTCGCGTGCTCGATATCGCCGCCGTGCCTGCGGACGCCACGCTCCTGCGGTTCCCCGCCGACGAGGTCCGGGAGAGGTTGCTCGCGGATCCCTGGATCGCGGAAGCAACCGTCAACAGGGGCTTCCCGGATGCGATGCGGATCCACGTGACGGAGCGCGTTCCGGTCCTGCAAGTGGACACCGGCGCCGAATCGTTCTGGCTGGTCGACGCCGAGGCGATGGTGGTTGCGACGCAGACGCCCGACGCGACTTCGACACTCGTCGTGGTTCGTGACATCGAGGACCTTGTGTTGCAGGTCGGCCGCCGGGCGGCCTCGAACGCTCTGGCGAACGCCCTCGAAGTGTGGAACGGCCTGAGCCAGGAACTCGCAGGCGAAGTGCGCGCCATCTCGGCTGCCTCTGTGGACAAGACGACGCTGATCACGACCAACGACGTTGAGATACTCGTCGGGTCGGCCGAAGACATTGGGAAGAAGGACCTTATCGCGCGTGAGATCTTGCGGGAACAGGCTGGGGCGGTCGTGTACGTGAACGTGCGCACGGTCGATCGCCCGACTTGGAGGAGACTGGACGAGTAGGCCGACGGAAAGAGAGCACGCATGAGATTCGTGCACGCCCCGCATGCGGCAGCACGCGTTGCGGCCATGGGAGCCGTGGCACTCCTGTTCCTGCTGCTAATGGCCGGGTACGCAACCGCTGTCGAGGTGGAGTCCTCATCGAGGGACCATCTCGACGGAGCGGACCTTCGGGTGAGACTCGCGGCCACGGACCCCACGGGCACGGTGATGCTGCTCGTGGACGATACCGTTGTTCGCGCGGCCCCAGGTGTGCCCGGGCAGTCCCTGGACTTCGGTGTGGTCGGCCTTCTGCCCGGCAGCCATGAAGTCGTCGCTCGGGTCACGGGACGTGACGCAAGCGCGGAATCGCAGCCGCTGGCGCTCAGGGTCTGGGGACGGCCTCTTCCCGCGATGCTCGTCAGACCCGGCGAGTATGCGGCGCAGAGGTCGTCGGCGGCCGTTCGGGTCGGGCTGTCGACAACCAAGCTGGATGTCTACCTGAATGGGCGGCTTCTCAACTCTCGTGCCGTGTTGGAGGGCACACTGGCAGGCATGGGCCTGCTCGAGCTCGCACCCGGCGTCAACACCGTGAAGCTCGTTTCGTCGAATCCGGTCGCCTCGACGACATCTACGTTCAAGGTGCGCAGGCTCCAGTTCCCCTGGCCGACGTGCATCGTGATCGACAAATCCGAGTTCAAGCTCTACTGGGTTCGGAACGGGGTGCTCGTCAAGGCGTATCCGATTGCCGTAGGGAAGGCACACAGCCCCACGCCCGCCGCCGTCTGGCGCATCGACGCCAAGTACCATACGGATCCTCGCGGAGTCTACGGGCCTCGGAAGATGCGCCTGTTCAGGCAGACTGCCCACGGGTATGCGTACACCGCCTACGCGATTCACGGGACGAATCAGCCGTGGGTGATCGGCACGCAGGCATCGGCGGGATGCGTCCGCTTGAACAACCGCGACATACTCGAACTGTTCCCCCAGGTGCCCCTCGGCACGATGGTCCAGACTCGCGAGTAGCGGTAGGGTGGGCGGCGGTTCGTTCTGATTCACCTTCGCGACGGACATGCGGCAAAATCTGTTGCAAACCCCTTGCGGTTCGTATAAGGTTTATGCGAAGATTGACCGTTGCCCCTGCAAACTTACCCTCAACTAGAGGTTGAGGAATCAGGAGGAGCAGGGTACGGGCAGGGAGGAGAGCATGCTCGAGACGGGCGCTAACTACCTCGCGGTGATCAAGGTGGTCGGCATAGGGGGCGGCGGAACGAATGCCGTCAACCGCATGGTCGAGGCGGGAGTCAAGGGTGTCGAGTTCATCGCGATAAACACCGATGCGCAAGCACTGTTGATGTCGGATGCGGACTACAAGGTCCATATCGGCGTGAACCTGACGAAAGGACTTGGGGCGGGAGCGGACCCGGACGTCGGCCTGCAAGCCGCCGAGGAGAACCGCAACGAAATCAAAGAGGCGCTCCAGGGGGCCGACATGGTGTTCATCACCGCCGGTCAAGGTGGTGGAACCGGCACTGGCGGCGCCCCGGTCATCGCACAGATAGCGAAAGAGGAGATCGGAGCGCTGACGGTGGCTGTGGTCACCCGGCCCTTCGCCTTCGAGGGCAGGAAGCGTGCGCTTCAGGCCGAGGACGGCATCAACAGTCTGAAGGAACACGTAGATACGCTTATCGTGATCCCGAACGATCGGCTGTTGCAGGTCGCTGAGAAGAAGACTTCGATCCTCGACGCCTTCCGGATCGCTGACGACATCCTGAGACAAGGCACGCAGGGCATCACCGATCTGATCACGGTGCCGGGTCTCATCAACCTGGACTTCGCGGACGTGCGGACCGTGATGCAGGACGCAGGATCGGCGCTGATGGGAATCGGTGTGGCCGCCGGTGACAATCGTGCACACGACGCGGCAAAAGCAGCGATTTCGAGTCCGCTCCTGGAGTCGAGCATAGAAGGGGCCCAGGGGGTGCTGCTCTCGATCTCCGGCGGCTCGGACCTGGGGCTATTCGAAGTGAACGAGGCTGCCGAGGTCGTGTCGGCCGCAGGGCATCCGGACGCGAACATCATCTTCGGCGCCGTGATCGACGACTCGATGATGGACCAGATTCGCGTAACGGTGATCGCCACGGGGTTCGAAGGCAAGCGTCGCCAGGAGTCTCTGCAGTTCGGGGCCGAGTCGGAAGAAGAGGCCGGGCTTCCCGCGTTCGAGCCTCTGAGCGACGAGGAACTGGACATACCTGCGTTCCTCAAGAAGCGCACGTTCTAGTCGGCTTTCGAGCGGCTTCGGCCGCGCGGATCGGGCCCGGGTGCGACGGCGGAGTGGCCCCGCCGCACCCGGGCCCTCGTGTGTTGTCCAAGGTGAGCTTGCCAGGCCCCGAGCGTCTATGGTCAGAAGCTCGCGGCTGTTCCAAGGACCGAAGCCCAGAGAGTCCCGCATAACACGAGGACCAGGGCGAAAACACCGACGCCGATCAGTCCGAGAACTAGACCCGCTTTGGCCATGCCGGCATTCCGGATGGGTGAGCTCTGAGCAGCACGAAGTGCGACGCCACCAAAAATAATGGCAAGTACGCACAGAATGATTCCCACCCAGCTCAGCCAAGGAACAAAGCAGAGCACGATTCCCACTATGCCGACTACCATGGACGCGGTCGCGAGGCCGCTGGATGGAGCGGTCGGCACGGAAGGGACATTCACGAACTGCTGGAAGGTCTGCGGAGAGGTTGGTGATGCAGGTGGTGGCTGAGATGCCGGTGGCGGGGACGCAGGCGGTGGTGGCGGGGACGCAGGCTGGTGCAGATCATCGGAGTCTTCGGGCATGTTGTCTTCCTCCCTCTATTATTCCGATTCAGAAGCGCGAACCGGTGAACACGGACGGTGCCGGATCCGACGCTCCGCCCGGTTCTCGCTTCGACGCCCCCCTGTTAGCGAGTTCGCGCGCTGCCAGTCTGGACGTCGAACCGAACTCTGAGCGCTGTCCGGCATGCGTCACCCCCTCCCGCAGCAGTCATTCACTGACGAATGTGTGACGGACCATCTCCGGTCCGTCGCTTACACTAAGTGTGCCTCAACTGATGTCGGTTTGCCACGTGGCGGAGAGGCGAGATGCAGCGCGAGAAGTCGAGTTTCCACAGGCCGGCCCTCGAGATTCTCAAGACGGAGATCTCGGTGCTCACCGACAGCCGACTGGCCAAGGCAGCGGGGATCACGATCGCCTTCACGGATCGTCGCGGGGGCGTGAGCGCGCCCCCCTATGACACGCTCAACCTGGCGGCGCATGTAGGCGACGAGCCCTCAGCGGTCGACAGTAATCGCGCGCGCTTGCTCGAATCACTGGGGTTGTCTGATATCCGGGACCATCTCGTCACCGCAGAACAAGTTCACGGCAGCAGGGTCGTCGTGGTCGATGGGGCAGAAGCGGGGAGCGGAGCGTACGCCGCGGGCGGCGCGCCTCCGATTCCCTCCGCTGATGCGCTGGTAACCACATGCAGGGACGTTCCCTTGCTCCTCCTCTTCGCCGACTGCGTGCCGGTCATCATCGTAGCCCCCGGTCCCGCGCGCGGCATCGCCGTCGTCCACGCGGGATGGCGCGGGGCGCTCGCGCGCGTCCCCGGCAGGACGGCGGAAGCACTTGCCCGAGAGACGGGCTCGACGCCGTCAAGTCTAATCGCGTATGTGGGTCCGCACATCGGCGGATGCTGCTACGAAGTAGGCGAGGCAGTGCTTTCGCAATTCCGAACCGCTTTTGATACCATCGCCCCGGTCGCTCGTCGGCTCGACCTCGGTACGGTGGTGAGGGAGACTCTGATCGAGTCGGGTTTGAGCTCCGAGAGGATCGTAGAGGCTGGCGTGTGCACCGTGGACAACGTGGACCGATTCTTCTCCTACCGGGCGAGCAACGACACGGGCCGGCACGGGGCCCTCGCGGTGATCAAGGGCGCGTGATGTCAACACGGCTTGCGAGGCCGACCATCATCCAACTTGTCGAAGACAGACGGTGCACGCGCTGCCGTCTGTCCGCAGTTCTCCTGATGTGTACCGTCATGATCGCTGCTTCGGGCTGTGCGAGAGGCGAAGCGTCCCGAACCGAGGTCGTCGTGACCGGATCGACGACGATCCTTCCCATCGCGGAGATAGCGGCAGAGCGCTTCCACGAGGAGTTCCCCGAATACACGGTGCTGGTCTCAGGCCTGGGCTCTTCGGCAGGTATCGAGAGCGTCGCGAAGGGCTCATCGGACATAGGGACCGCCTCTCGTGACCTCAAGCCCGAAGAGGAGGTGCTGGGGCTCTACGACACCCCCATCGCCCTGGATGCGATAGCTGTGATCGTGAACCCGGACAACCCGATCGACACGCTCAGCATCGAGCAGGTGCGAGCGGTGTTCGCCGGTGAGATCGCCAACTGGGCGGAGCTGGGCGGGGGAGATCGAGCGATAGGCTTGGTCAACCGTGACGAGGCGTCGGGGACCCGAGAGGCGTTCTCCAACATCGTCATGGGCGATGTGCCCTATGACATGGGCGCGGCCGTGCTTCCAGGCACGGGACAGGTCCGATCCGTGGTGGCCGAAGCGCCTGGCGCCATCGGGTACATTTCGCTGGGATTCGTCAACGACGAGGTCAAGGCACTCGCCATCGATGGCGTCGAACCGTCGATCGAGTCGGTCGCGCGGGGCGACTACCCTGTCCAGCGCACCCTCCACTTCTTCACGGTGGGAGAGCCCGAAGGGCTTGCGGCCAGGTTCGCGGCATGGGTCCTGTCGGACGAGATCCAGGAGACCGTCATTCGCGATGCAGGCTTCCTGCCCATCGGTGCGGGGGGTGGGTCGTGACCGACGGCGATCGTCGCGCGCTGAAACTGGCCGAAGAACCCGGTCCACGCGCCAGCGGGACGCTTCAGCGCGTCTCGAAGCGCACGTACCTCAAGGAGTTCGCACTTAAGAACCTGTTCCTGCTGTGTGCGTTCGTAGCGGTGATGGGCGTGTTCCTCATCTTCGCCTTCGTGGGCCTGCGGGGTTGGCCGGCATTCGCCGAGATAGGGGTGTGGCGGTTCCTCGCCGGCCGCGAGTGGAGCGCGAGCGGCGAGCAGTTCGGCATCTTCCCGCTCATCTACGGTTCGGTGGTCGTCATGCTCGGGGCGCTCGCTCTGGGCACTCCACTCGCCGTGGGCACCGCCGTGTTCCTCTCCGAGATCGCATCGCCGCGTGCTCGCTCGGTTGTCCGACCTGCTGTCGAGCTGCTTGCCGGCATCCCGTCGGTCATCTACGGGTTCTTCGGCCTGCTGATACTGCGGCCGGTGGTGGCGCGATTCAGTGACGGGCTGGGATTCGGAGCGGTGACCGGCTGGGTGATTCTGGCGATCATGATCGTGCCGACGATCGCGACGCTGTCCGAGGACGCGTTGCGGTCGATTCCCGGCGGTATCCGTGAAGCGAGCTACGCCATGGGGGCGACGACCTGGCAGACGGTGTACAAGGTCCTCGTACCGGCGGCGAAGATCGGCATCATCGACGCGGTGATCCTGGGTATGGGGCGCGCCATCGGGGAGACGATGGCAGTGCTCATGGTGGTAGGCAACGCTCCGGTCATCCCGGAGAGCATCACGGCGCCGATGGCGACGCTCACGACTCAGATCGTGATGGACATGCCGTATGCAGCGGGTCTACACCGCACCGCGTTGTTCGGCATGGCGATCATCCTATTCGGCGTCTCGATGGCCCTCGTGGCGCTCGTGCGGCTGATAAGCCGGTGGCAGACCTCTATCAAGGGCGCCTGATGAACAAGAACGCTGCAAACGCCATCGCAATGGGCTGCCTCTGGATCGCCGCGTTGACGACCGTCGGCATCCTGTCGGCGGTCATCCTGTACGTGTTGGTCAACGGTATCGGCGTGATGAGCCCGGGCTTCATCTTCACGTGGCCGGAAGGTGTGAACGCCGAGGGGGGCATATGGCCCACCATCGTGTCGACGCTGTACGTAACCGTGCTCGCCATGATCATCGTTACCCCTGTCGCGGTGCTTGCGGCGGTGTATCTGGCGGAATACGCAGTCCAGGGGCGACTCGTGAACGTGATCCGCTTCGCGGCGGACTCGCTCGCCAGCGTCCCCTCCATCGTGATGGGTTTGTTCGGACTCGCCCTTTTCGTGGAGACGATGGGTATCGGGTTCTCGATGTTGTCGGCAGCTCTTGCGCTGGCTTTCCTGATGCTGCCGATTGTCATGAGGACGACCGAGGAGGCGATCAGGGCCGTTCCGAAGTACATCCGTTGGGGCTCGTACGGCCTCGGCGCGACGAAGTGGCAGACCGTTCGCAAGACCGTCCTCCCGGCAGCGATGCCGCGCATCGTGACAGGCATCATCCTTGCGACGGGAAGGGCCGTGGGTGAGACGGCCGTCGTCATCTATACGATGGGCCAGGCGATCAATCTGCCGGTGAGCCCGCTCGATTCAGGCCGTCCGATGACCGTGCACCTATACTTGCTCGCGATGGAAGGCATCAACTTGCCCGCCGCCTATGGCACAGCTCTGTTCCTCATGATCATGATCCTGTTGTTCAACCTGAGCGCGCGCTTCATTCTCCGCCGCAGTTCGTCGAGGACGTGAGGTCGACATGCCCCAGACGCATGACATCCATGATGACCCGTTCGCCCCGCCCAGCGGTCCCGACAAGATCTTCGTCAAGGACCTGGAGTTCTACTACGGCGACTTCCATGCGTTGACCGACGTGACGGTCGGAGTGAAGGAGCACGCGGTGACCGCGTTCATCGGCCCGTCCGGGTGCGGAAAGTCGACGTTCCTTCGCTGCTTCAACCGTATGAACGACCTGATCCCGGGCGCGAGGGTCGAGGGTACCATCACGCTCGACGGCCAGGACATCTACGCGCCGAGCGTCGATCCGGTGGACCTGCGACGGCGCATCGGCATGATCTTCCAGCAGCCGAACCCCTTCCCTATGTCCATATATGACAATGTGGCGTTCGGCCCTAGGCTGCACGGCATTAAGAAGAAGAGCGAACTCGACGACATCGTGAAGTCCTCGCTCGAGCGCGCGAACCTCTGGAAAGAGGTCAAGGACATCCTCGACCGTGGCGGGCTCACCCTGTCGGGAGGTCAGCAGCAGCGCCTGTGCATAGCCCGCGTGCTGGCGGTCGAACCCGAAGTGATGCTCATGGACGAGCCGTGCTCGGCCATCGACCCGACCTCGGTGCAGAAGATCGAGGACCTCATGGTCGAGTTGAAGGACCGCATCACCATCATCATCGTGACGCACAACATGCAGCAGGCGGCCCGCGTCAGCGAGTTCACCGCCTTCTTCCTGCAGGAGATCGCTGGAGAACCGGCGGAGCTCGTGGAGTACGACCGCACGTCGAGCATCTTCACTTCCCCGAAGGACCGGCGAACAGAGGACTACATCACGGGTCGCTTCGGCTAGCCAAGTGTCAGAACTATGTGAAACGGGCTTCTGCCCACGTGACCAGCGCTATAATGCTGGTCATCCCGGACGGCGGACCAGGGAGTCGAGGCACGGACGATGCGAGAAGGATTCAGGCAGGAACTGCGTGAACTGAAGGCCGAAGTGCTCTCCATCATTCGCGATGTCGCGGTGGTGACACGCAAGGCGGTCATGTCTTTGGTCGAGGGTGACGTGGACATCGCCGAGGAAGTCATCGCCGGGGACGACGATTTCGACAGGCGATGTCTCGGTATCGAGGAGCACTCTCTCGAGGTCATCGCGACGCAGGGTCCGGTAGCACGCGACCTAAGGCTGCTCTACTCACTCATCTACATGTCCTTGCACCTCGAGCGCATGGCCGACCTGGCGGTGAACATCGCGAAGGCCGCGAAGCGCACTGCGAATCGCCGGGGGCCTCAGACGCTCTACGAACTCATCCAGGCGCAGGGTAATCTCGTGTACCGGGTGCTCGACGCGACGAGCGAGGCGTTCGAGAAGTCCGACTTGGAGCTTGCCCGCAAGCTGCAGGAACTCGACGAGCCGATCGACAACCTGTACAAGCAGTTCTTCCGCGAGTTGGCGCGCCTGCATGATGAGGACGACATCGAGTGGGCATCATCCATGGTGATGGCGTCGCGCTACCTCGAGCGGATCGCTGACAACGCGGTCGACATCGGTGAGCGGATCGCCTACCTGATTACGGGAGAGTTCGAGGGCGCGGGGACGCTCGAAGAGGAGTAGCGCCTTTCCTTGAGTGCTATCGCGCAGCGATACGAGATCGTTCGGCGTCAGGTCGCGGATGCATCAGACCATGCAGGCCGCGACGCGTCCGGCGTGCGCATCGTCGCCGTCACCAAGTACGTCGGGATCCCAGAGATCCGCGAGGCTATCGCGGTAGGCATCGAGGACTTCGGGGAGAACCGCGTTCAGGAGTTTACCGGCAAGTACGGGTTGTTCCCGGACGTCCGCTGGCATTTCATCGGCACCCTTCAGACGAACAAGGTGAAGGACGTCGTCGGCAAGGCATACCTCATACATTCAGTTGACAGGGAGAAGCTGTTGCGTGCGGTCGACCGCAAGGCCGCGGAGTCCGGAGTGGTCCAACCTGTGCTGCTGCAGGTCAACGTATCCGGCGAGGAGTCGAAGCACGGGCTGCTGGCCCGCGAGGTGGCCGACGTTCTCGCGGAAGCGGCCGGCATGGAGAATGTCGAAGTGAGGGGCCTGATGACGATGGCCCCATACGGACGGCCCGACGAGGTCAGATGGGTCTTCCGCGAGCTTCGCGAACTGCGTGATTCCCTCCGCACTTCCGCCCCGAATGGGGTAGAGTTAGATGAGCTCTCCATGGGTATGACCAACGACTTCCGCGTAGCCGTGGAAGAGGGCGCCACGATCGTGCGCGTCGGGAGGGCGATCTTCGGCGGCTGAGGTCGGCAGCCCGAGCGAGGAGATTCGACGTGGGTCTGTGGCACGACATCAAGGTGAGGCTCGGTCTCGAAGAGGACTGGGACGAGGAGTACGAGGGCGACCTGTACGATGACGAGTACGACGACGAAGCCGAGGAGACCGATGATGGTTTCTACGGGCGGCACGTCTACGAGTCTCCCCAGTCCACCTCTACAAGCGTCCGCAGGGTTGGGCGAGAGCCAGACGTGGACCGTACCCGCCGCGTGGAGCGCGACCGCGACCTACGCAGCGTACCTTCCGGCGGCAGCGTTGCGCCGATGACCCCGCAGGTCAGGATGCACATTGTAGAGCCCAGGAGCTACGGGGAGGCACAGAGCATCGCCGACAAGTTCAAGCAGGGCACTCCGGTCATCATGAACATGACGATGACTCAACCCGACCTCGCGAAGCGCCTGCTCGACTTCGCTTCGGGACTATCGTACGGCCTTGACGGGGGCCTGCAGAAGGTGTCCGACAAGGTCTTCATGCTCACACCCGCAAACGTAGACGTGTCCGCCGGCGACTTCAGGCACCTGCGCGAAAAGGGCCTGTTCACGCTGGAGTGACGACATGACGCAGGGGCAGTTCAAGCTTTCCGGCACGCTCGCGGTCATTGGCGGGGGCCGGATGGGCGAGGCGATAATCAAGGGCCTGATCGACGCCGGAGCCGTGGGTCCCGAGTACGTCATAGTCGCGGAACCGGTTGCCGCCCGCCGAGACACGCTTGCCGCCGCGCACGGGGTCAGGTGCGTGGCCGAAGCATCCGAAGCCGCCGCGCGGGCCGACATCGTACTGCTCGCCGTGAAGCCGCAGGTGATCGATGCTGTCGTGGCCGAGATTTCCGACAGCGTGCAGGGGACGCTGGTGGTGAGCATAGCGGCCGGGATCTCATGCGCCCGCCTCGAGACCCAGCTGCCCTCGGGGACGCCGGTGGTGCGCGTGATGCCGAACACGCCGGCCATGGTGGGCGAGGGCATGAGCGTGGTGAGCGGGGGCAGTGAGGCTACGGAGGAGCACGTCGAGCTCGTGCGCGAGCTGTTCAGTCTCATCGGCAAGGCTGTCGTGCTCGACGAGAGCTACCAAGACGCCGCTACCGCGATCTCCGGCTCGGGACCCGCATACGTGGCGCTGTTCGTCGACGCGCTTTCGCGGGCCGGCGTCAGGCAAGGCCTGTCGCGGGAGGTCGCTCAGACGCTGGCCGTGCAGACGGTGCGCGGGACCGCTGCCCTGCTCGAACGCACGGGGACCCACCCGGAGGAACTCGTGGACGGGGTGTCCAGTCCCGGTGGGACCACCATCGCCGCCATCGAGGCTCTGGAAGCCGGAGGGTTTCGCGCATCGGTCAACGCGGCGGTATCGGCAGCGGTCAAGCGCGCCAAGGAGCTTGGATCGTGATCGCGGCGATCCGGGTTCTCGACAGCGCGATAACCTTCTACGGCTGGTTGATCCTGGGGTATGTCATCCTCTCCTGGTTCGCCGCAAGGGGCGGTACCGCGTACGAGATCTACCGTGTTCTCGCCACCGTGGTCGAGCCGTATGTCGGGCTGTTCAGGCGCATAGTGCCCACCGCGCGCGTGGGAGGGGGAGGCATCGATTTCTCTCCACTGGTAGCATGGCTTGTACTTGAGTATGTGATTCGGCAACTCGTGCTGTGGCGCGTCATCGTGCCCGCGTTGCTCTAGGATCCCTCGGCAAGAAGGGGAAAGGTCGATCGGGATGAAGCTCACTCCTCTGGACATCCACCACAAGGAGTTCCGCCACTCGCTGCGGGGCTACAGCGAAGAAGAAGTCGATCAGTTCCTTGATGACGTCGCCGACGAATTCGAGCGTCTCTTCAAGGAGAACATCGATCTGTCGGAGAAGCTCGAGGCGGCTCAAACCACACTTCGGCAGTTCCAGGAACAAGAACAAACCATCCGAAACACCATGATCGCCGCGCAGCGTTCAGCCGAGGACATCATGGCCAAGGCGCGCGATGAGGCTACGAGCGTTCTACGTGACGCGGAGGTCAAGGCCAAGGAGATCATTCACAACGCGCTCACGCAGAAGCAGAAGGTGCAGAACGAGCTAGTTCGGATCAAGCAGGCCGAGGAGGAGTTCCGCGGCAAGTTCAGGCAGCTCCTCGAGGGTCACACGAGAAGCCTAGCGGAGATCGCTTTGCCCGAAGACGTTACGGTCATGATGGGCGAGACCGACGAGGGTGTCGTCGGCGCGGTCGAAGTCGCGGCCCAGGAGGCCACGGCGGCAGTGCAGCAAGCCGCCGATGAGGCCGTCTTCATGCAGGGGGCGGCAGCTCAGGCGCCTGCTCCTGGAGTGCCGGTTGCGCAAACACAGTCAGAGCCCGTGGCAGCGGGGTCAGAGGTGGCGTTCCAGGAGGGTCTCGAGGATCAGGGGGAGACCCCTGCCGAACGGCCGGAGGCACAGGAGCCGTCAGCCGAGCAGCCGGAACTCTCTGCAGAGCCTCCCGAGTCCGGCTTCGTGAGCGGTGTCATCCTGGGCGAGTCGGAAGCGCCGGATATCGAGCCGGACACCGAACTCGACGTCGACGCCCCCGAGTTCGATCCCTCGCAGCTGTCGTCGTTCGGCGAGCGGGACGACGATATCGAGATCGAGGAGATCGACTAGAGGCGCGACGGATGCGCTCCGCGCGGATAGCCGTCCATGTGACTCCGAGGGCCGGACGCGATGAGGTCGCGGGCTGGAAGGGCAACGAGCTCTGGGTCCGCGTCAATGCCGCGCCGGAAGGCGGCAACGCCAACGCAGCGGTGTGCAGACTGCTCGCGAAGTCACTCGGTGTGCCGAAGAGCTCCGTGTCCGTGACGCGCGGCGGCGCCTCTCGCCACAAGCAAGTCGAGGTCGAGGGTGTCTCGGACGCCGAATTGGCCGAGGTCCTGGGCGAACCGGATCCCGGGTTGTTCTGATGCTCTCCGACGGCGTCGAGGTCGAGCGCGCGGACGGAGGAGTTGCTGTCCAGCTGCCAGGCGGGCGTAACCGCTGGCTCGTCGGACTAGGACTCGGGCTGGGTGTCCCGTGGCTGCTGCTCTTCGTGGGGGGCTCCCTGGCCGCGCCGTTCATCGCCCCGCCTGAGTTGCGCCGCGAAGCGCTCTTGGGTGCCGTCATCGTGAACCTGCTGTTCGCTCTGGTGCATATCTTGGCGGTTGCGGGTATATGGCTCGCTTTCTACAACCTTCACGGGACCGAGACGGTCGTGATCACTCCCGACAAGGTCTCGGTCAGGCGCCGCGCCGCGGGAGTGACGGTGCCGATAAGTCTTGGGCGCGAGGAGGGCGCGGTGGTGCACCTTCTGGACACGGCTGTGGCGCCGGGCAAGGGGCCGCATCCGCGACTGGAGGTTCGGGCGGGGAAGTCCGCGTTGAGGTTCGGCGCCGGGCTCACGGTCGAGCAGGCGCGATCGGTGCGGGCCTTGGTAGACGAGGCTTTGGGGCAGGGGACTTCCGCATGAAGAACTCGAGCCGCACGTCGGGGGACGCCACGCGTGTGCGCGGTCGCGTGCGCACAAGCATCGAGACGGGACCCAAGGAACTCGTGTGGCGCATCGCGGCCGGGGCGGAGAAGGGAGCCGTGAGAAAGGTCGAGCGCGGCGGCCGTCGGCTGGTGGTGGACATGCCGCGCCACCGGCTGAGCACGCTCGCCGCGTTCGTGGCAATCGTAGGCGCGGCGGCGTGGCTCGTTCTCGCCGGGGTGCTCTCGTTCGCCCAGGACGACGCGGGGCTTCCACCGGTCGGACGCGTGGTCGCGTTCCTCGTGGTCGCCCTGTTCGTGGCGGGTCTGGGTTGGCTGATGCTCAGGGACCGCGAGCGTCTCGAAGTGGATGCCCGCGTGATCGTCGCCGAGCGAGGCCCGCTGGAGATCGTGGTCTGCCGTTCGGAGATCTCGTCGCTGACCGCGCAGGAGGGGTCCGATACGGACGTATGGTGGCTTCGCTGGTTCAGCGCGGTGCCGAGCCTGGCGGGCTTGCCGCCGGAGGGCTCGGACGCCGAGCCGTTGCCGCTCGGAGGTTTCGGCCTGACCCGCGCGGAAGGGACGTGGGTGGCCGAGTACGTGAACGCATTCATGGTCGAAGTCCCCACCGACAAGATGTTCGACTGCCGAAGACTCGATACGGCGCCGGGCTATGTCGCATTGACCACCCGCCGCGACCTGCGCTAACATCGCGCGTATCTCGCGATAACGTCGCGGGAGACCAGTAGCAGGAAAGGCAACGACGGGGACGAGTAGCCCGGAAGCGCCCTGGAAGCGAGCGGGGACAGTGGAAGCCCGCAGGCAGCGAGCCGGTAGCGAAGATCACCCCATCAGCCTCGGACCGAACCCGAGCGAGCGGCGCGAAATGTGCCGGGACCTCCTCGGCAGGTAGACTTCGACGGGATGCTCCCGTTACAGGGCAACCGAGTGGCGTGCGGGGAGACCCCGCGCAAGCTGGGTGGTACCGCGGAGCGATAGGGCGCGCTTCGTCCCGGCAAGGACGATGCGCGCTCTCGTGTGTCGGGAGCGTGCGCGAAGACTCGAGAAGAACGGAAGCGGAGCATGGCGGACACCCCGGACTACAAGAGCACGATGAACCTGCCGAGCACGGAGTTCCCGATGCGCGCGAACCTGGCGCAGCGCGAGCCGGAGTGGTTGCAGTTCTGGGAGGAAAACGACCTCTACTCGAAGTCTCTAGAGGTCAACGAGGGCGGCCCCGTGTTCATCCTGCATGACGGTCCGCCGTATGCCAACGGCCACATCCACATGGGCACCGCCTTCAACAAGGTGTTCAAGGACCTGGTGGTCAAGTACAAGACCATGCGCGGCTACTGGTCGCCTTACGTGCCGGGATGGGACTGTCACGGCCAACCGATCGAGCACCACGTCGAGAAGAACCTGGGCGCGGAGAAGATGGCGGCGATCTCACAGGCCGAGCTACGCGCCCTGTGCCGCGAGTACGCGCTGAAATACGTGGACGTGCAGGCCGAGGAGTTCAGGCGGCTCGGCGTGCGTGGCGACTTCGCCGAGCCGTATCTCACACTCTCGCCCACGTACGAGGCCGGCAACGTCAGGATATTCAAGGAACTCTACCGTCGCGGGATGGTCTACCGGGGTTCTAAGCCGATCCACTGGTGCATGCGCTGCAAGACGGCGTTGGCCGAAGCGGAGATCGAGTATTCCGACGAGACCTCACCCAGCATCTACGTGAAGTTCTGGTTCACATCTCCCCACGAGGCGTTCGTTCAACCTCAAGGTAAGGTCGGCATCCTCATCTGGACGACCACGCCCTGGACTCTGCCCGCCAACGTCGCGGTGACGGTCGCCGAGAAAGCCGACTATGTCGGCATGCGTGTCGGCAACGATGTCATGCTCGTAGCCCAGGAACTCGCGGAGAGCGTCGCGCGGACGGCGGGGTTGGAAGCGGTCGACCTCGTCACCGGAGGCGACGGCGCGCCCGTGCGTATCAGGGGCGCCGAGCTCTCGGGTCTGACGTATGCACACCCGATCCACGATGGCGTCGAAGGGGTGGTCGTGACCGGCGATCACGTCGACCTCTCGACCGGGACAGGAGCCGTGCACACGGCGCCCGGTCATGGTGAGGAGGACTACCTCGTCGGCGTGAAGTACGGACTTCCCGCGCCTATGCCGGTGGGTGACACAGGAGTGTTCGACGAAGGCGGGGGACCGTTCGCGGGCATGCACGTCGACGACGCGAATCCGAAGATAATCGAGTTCCTTCGCGACGCGGGCACCCTGTTGCATGCGGAAGAGACGCTTCACAGCTACCCGCATTGCTGGCGCTGCAAGCGCCCCGTAATCTTCCGCGCCACCGAGCAGTGGTTCATCTCCATGGACCATGTGAGCGAAGGGCGACCGCTGCGCGAGGCGGGTCTCGATGCGATCGACAAGGTCGAGTGGATCCCGGGATGGTCCGTCAACCGCATCCGTTCGATGCTCGCCGATCGCCCTGACTGGTGCATCTCACGCCAGCGAGCGTGGGGTGTCCCCATCCCTGTCTTCACGTGCGAGGAGTGCGGGGAGACGATTGCCACTCCCGAGACGTTCGACGCCGTGATCGCACTGTTCGAGGCCGAGGGTTCGGACGCGTGGTTCATCAAGGACCCGACGGAATACCTGCCGCCCGATACCGTCTGTCCGAGGTGTTCGGGGAGTCGCATCAAGGCGGAGACCGATATCGTGGACGTCTGGTTCGAGTCCGGTGTGTCTCACACGAGCGTGCTCGAAGCCAGACCCGAGCTGCGGCGACCGGCAGACCTGTATCTCGAAGGCACCGATCAGCACCGGGGCTGGTTCCACTCGGCGTTGCTCACGAGCGTCGGTGCGTATGACGCGCCGCCGTATGAAGCGGTGCTCACGCACGGTTTCATCGTCGACGGCGATGGCCGCAAGATGTCGAAGTCGCTGGGTAACGTGATCTCGCCTCTCGACGTCATCGAGAAGTCCGGAGCAGACATCATCCGGCTGTGGACGGCTTCGGCGGACTACTCTCAGGACATATCCATCTCCGACGACATCCTCGCTCGTACCTCGGATGCCTATAGGAGGATCCGCAACACCTTCCGATTCCTGTTGTCCAATCTCGACGACTTCGATCCGTCAATGGCGGTCGAATGGGCCGGGATGCCGGAGCTGGACAGATATGCGCTGGTACGGCTCGCCGACGTGATCGAGCGTGTCACGAAAGCGTACGACGACTGGAAGTTCCACATGGTCTACCACACGCTGTTCAACTACTGCGTGACGGACCTGTCGTCCTTCTACCTCGACGTGATCAAGGACCGCCTGTATTCGGACGGTGCCGACTCCAAGTCCCGCCGCAGCGCACAAACGGTGCTGACCCGGATCCTGGGTGCGCTCGCACGAATGGTAGCACCCGTCCTGACGTTTACCTCTGAAGAAGTCTGGCAGTTCATGCCGGTTTCCCTCCGAGGTGACGCGATGAGCGTGCAACTCGCCGGCTGGCCGAAGGTGGAGATCCCTGCCGACGAAGCGAACGCGTTGCGCGAGTCCTACGAGACGGTCCTCGACGTGCGTGAGGCCGTCACGAAGGCCTTGGAGGAAGCGCGCACCGACGGGATCGTGGGCAAGAGTCAGGAGGCCCACGTGATTCTGACCGCGCCGTCTCAGGTGGCTGAGGTTCTGAGCGAGCGCGGACTGCGCGAGCTGGCCGAGATCTTCATCGTCTCGGACCTGGAACTCCAGGTGGGCGACCGACTCGGCGTGACGGTGTCCGAAGCGAAAGGCGCGAAGTGCCCCCGCTGCTGGAATTACCGGGACTTGGGCGTGAATGCGGAGCATCCCGACGTGTGCGAGCGCTGCGCGCAGGTCCTCGCGTCGCTCGGCAAGTGATGCGGGGACTCGGGGGAGGGGCCGACCCGCCCGGCGCGACAGCGAGGGGAGTCTTCGGCAGGTTAAGGTGCTACAATCACTTTCGAAGCCGCATTGCGCCCGGTGACTTGCCGGGCGCTTTCAAATACAGCTGGGACGGATGATGGACAAGAAGTCACAAGAAGAGATACGGGTCTTTCTCGAAGCGGAACTCGCTCGCCTCGAGAAGAAGATCGAGGACATCGAGCGGGAGGGGCACGAGACCCTCTCCGAGGCCAGCGGCGAGAACAACTACCGCGACCACATGGCCGACCAAGGGACTGCTACGTTCAGCCGCGAGTTGGACATGACGCTCGAGGACAACGTGCGGGAGGCCCTAGCTGCCGTTCGCAAGGCGCTCGTGAGGATGGACGAGGGCATATACGACGTGTGCGAACGCTGCGGCAAGAAGATTGCGGACGAGCGACTGCGGGCGATTCCGACGGCGACTCTGTGCATCACGTGCAAGTCGGAAGAAGAGTCCTCGTAGCCGCGCGCCGGCCGGGCCTGCTCTTCGGGTGGGTCCTGCTGAGCGTGATTGCCCTCGACCAACTCACGAAATCGCTCGTTCGCGCACAGATGCGGCCTGCCGAATCGATTCCGCTCATTCGAGACGTCTTCCACCTGACGTATGTCCGGAACACCGGCGCGGCGTTCGGCCTCATGTCGGGCCAGCGTCCGCTGTTCGTGCTCACCGGCATCGGCGTGCTTCTCGCGATCGCCGCGTACTGGATCTGGCAGCGCCCGACCGCCCGCTGGCTCGTGGTCGCGCTCGGATTCGTCGGCGGCGGCGCGGCAGGGAACCTGCTGGACCGGGTCTCGCGGATGGGGCTCGTCACGGACTTCTTCGACCTGCAGTTCATCCCGGTCTTCAACATCGCGGACAGCTGCATAGTGGTGGGTGTCGGCATGCTGATGGTGTGGATCGTCTTCGGCCCGGAGGGTCAGCAGGAGCGCCCTGCCCAGGAGAGCGAGCCGCCGTCTCAGGACGCGAGTGCCGTCGCCGGACGTGCTCCAGAGGCGCATGATGACAGGTAACGGCAGCAGCTTCGAACACCTCGTGCTTGCCGAGGAGGACGGTGTCAGGATCGACACCCTTCTCGGACGACTGGAACGTCTTCCGTCGCGCTCGGCGGCCGCGCGGCTCATCGAGGAGGGCCACGTGACCGTAGACGGCGTCCCGGTGGCCAAGAACTACGTGGTCAAGGAGGGGGAACGCATCAGTGTGATCGTTCCGCCGTCTCCATCGAGCGATCTCGTGCCGGAATACATCCCGCTCGACATACGGTACGAGGACGGCGACTTGATCGTCCTTTCCAAACCCGAGGACATGGTGGTCCATCCCGCCCACGGCAATTGGAGCGGAACGCTCGTGCACGCCTTGCTTGCCCACGCCCAGGATCTCGGCACTGCGCAGGGCTCGGACCGTCCGGGGATCGTGCACCGGCTCGACAAGGACACGAGCGGGCTCATGATGGTGGCGAAGAACGACCGCACTCAGATCGCGCTGCAGGAAGCCATCAAGATTCGCGCGATCGACCGTCGCTATGTGGCGCTCGTACACGGTTACATCGCGCCCGACGACGGGATCATCGACGCTCCACTGGCGCGAGATCCGCGCGACCGGCTGCGCATGCACGTGTCGGACTCGTCTTCTGCCAAGCAGGCAGTGACTACGTTCCGCGTGCTCGAGCGCTTCATGGCGGGCGCGCGCGACGACGGTTACACGCTCGTCGAGTGCAAGCTCTACACCGGGCGCACCCACCAGATCCGGGTGCACATGGCCTACATCGATCACCCGGTGGTAGGCGATCAGCTGTACGGCGCGCGCCGTCCGAAGGCAGACCGGGGGCTCACGAGACAGTTCCTGCACTCGTACCACCTGGAGTTCGATCACCCGGCGACGGGGGAGCACCTCTCGTTCGACGAGCCACTTCCCGAGGACCTGGACTCCCTGCTGCGCGAACTCGAACCAGACTCGATGGGACGCACGGAGGCGGGTCAGGGCGTGCTTGCAGCTCTCGAGCAGGCCAGGGGGTAGCGCACGGCGCCTCTATGGCGCGCGCAGGGCGTTTCGCAGGTCGAACTCGAGGTCGTAGCCTATGACGCCCGTTCCGCCGAGAACTGTGAGGTCGACCACCGTGTCTCCTCGGCCGACAAGCCACGAGTGCGCCGCCCACGGCGTGGAATCCACCAGTACGACCGGCGCCGAGCGCGCGGCGAGCAACGGGCCCGCGCTCAGAGCGTCCGGATAGTTGCGGCCCGTGGCGAATCCTATGGAGGCGCCGCGGAGAACGCCGGCAGCCTTGGCGTAGTCGGCCACCGCGAGTGCCGTCCCGTAGCGGTCCGCGCCTGCAAGGGGAGGAGCCGCCAACGGAGGCAACTGCGCGCGCGCAGCGGCTGAGACCGCGCCGTCACCTCCGAGAACCAGCACGTTGCTGATGCCGAGGCGCGCGATCGCCTGCGTGGTGTGCACGGGCACCTGGTCCTGGCGAGTCAGGAGAATCGGCCAGCCGGCCGATGCGGCCATGGGTGACCCCGAGAGCGCATCCGGGAAGTTCATCCCCGATGCGATCACCGCGCGAGCGCCGGGGATGCCGCCTCGGCGGGCCTTGACCTCCGCGGCGACCAGCGCCGCGGTCTCGTACCGGTCGATGCCCCCGAAGCGGCGTATCCGGACCCCTGGGAGGACTCGACTGACAGCCGTCGCCACCTCGGCCGAGACCGCTCCCGTCCCGCCTATGATCAAGACCTCGCTCGGAGACAGACGCACGAGTTCGTTGCGCGTGTCGATGGGCAGCGAGGATTGCCAGGTGAGGAGCAGCGGTCCACCGGTCGCCGAGGCGAGTGGGCTTGCGCTGAGGGCGTCGGGCCAGTTAGCGCCCGATGCCAGCACGACGGTGTCCGCGCCGCCCGCGTGCGACCTGCGGCTGATCGATGCCGATGTCCCGTAGCGGTTGACGCCTTCCAGGCGCTCGGCCTCCAGACGCGCCCGGCCGATGTTCGGAGAAACGGTCGCCGTTCCTGCGGTCTGGGCGGGCCACCTGTCCCTTGCGAAGGAGCGGACGTACACCTCCTGGGGTCCGTCAGCGGGAACTACCAGCCTTCCGGATAGCGCCGTCGTCTCGTACTCTGGGCCGCCGGCGACCCCGTAGCGGTAGAACACGCCGGTGCCGGGAGCCGACGACCACGAGACCCGCGCCTCTCGGCGCGACAGCGACGCGATACGTACGCTCACCGGTGCTTGCGAGGGCAATGACGTCTTCATGCTCTCGTAGGCCGAAGCCACGTCGAGTCTTCCCGCGCCATATTCATCGTCCGGCCCGTCTGCCGAGGAGACCGGGTAGTCTTCGGCAGTCTCGGTGAGGATGGCGCGCATCGTCGTTGCGCGCGCATCCGGAACGAGCGACCAGAGCAGTCCCAGGGCTCCCGACACCAGAGGGGCCGAGTACGAGGTCCCGTCGTCGGCGACGGCGGTGTCGAACGGGTCGACCTGCCAGACCGACTCGCCGGCTGCGACCACGTCCAGCTGCGGTCCGTAGCAGGAGAACGAGGACCTGTCGCCGGTGGCTGGGTCGATCGAGCCCACGGCCAATGCCTGTGGGCTGGCCGCCGGATACCACAGTCCCGCGTACGAATCCCCGTTTCGGAATCGCGCGTTCGCGCTGTTGCCCGACGAGGCAACCACTATTGCGCCTTTCGATGCGCAATACGCGACCGCCGCATCCCATGCGGCACGCATCGCCGTGTCGGGGGCGAGGTTGTAGACCGGGTCGGCGGTGTTGCTCGGGGCGTTGAGCACCGCCATGTCCCCCAGCGACGCGTTGATGACCTTGGCTCCCCGGTCCGCGGCATCCATGAGGGCCATGATCGTGTCCTCAGAGTTGCCGACTCCGAACCTGTTGATCGTCCGGTACACCAGGACCGTGTTGCGTGACTCACCCAGAGCACCTGCGATCCCGAACGAGTTGCCGGTCTGAGCCCGTATGATCGAAGCCACTCGCGTGCCGTGACCCAAACCGTCCCGAGTATCGGCGTCGCCGTCGACGTAGTCCCAGACGGACACGAAGTCCCCAGTGTCTTCGCGCAGGCTGGGGGTCACGCCGGAGTCGATGACGGCTATGGTGACGCCGGTGCGATATGGGACCATCGAGTGGTCTTCTCCGTTGAAGACCGCGTCCCACACCGGTTCGATGTCGATGGAGTGCGGATACGCGTCGTTCGGCCCCATGTACGCTCGTTGATTGGACCCCGACTTGGAGTACGCGGTGTCGTTCGGTGGTACCGCGCCGAGGACTCGAACCGTGCCCGGCCTGACCGGGGCCACGGCAACGACGTCCGGCAGTCCTTCGAGCGAACGAGCGAGTTCGCGGGCAGACGTGCCGACAGGTACCGGCACCGACAGAGCGTTCGGCCGCCGGACGCGAACCTGGTGCGGAGGGACTCCCTTCCTGTCGAGTGCGAGGAAGGTCTCCTGCTCGATGACGTCGTCGTCGAAGAGCACCAGGACCTCCGAGGCCCGGTCCTCGATGGATGCATAGGCAACCGGGGCCACCGGCTGTGCGGTCACGAGGACCGCCGCAGCCACACTTGTCGCCAGGAGTCGAAGCATCGTGTTGCAGGTGTCCCTTCGGGCAGGCGTACGTCGCGTTTCGTCCGATTCTACCCGTATCGACACGCTCGCGGTGCCCTGATTCCCGTTCGTACCGCTTGCGCTTGCACCCCGAAGCGAAGACCTTGGCAGCGCGTCGCCGTCCTGCTATTGTCCGAATGACCTTTAACCCGGTCCCGTGAGGCCGGCAAGGGATGCATAGCGAAGCGGCCGACCGTCCGTCGGCGTGTCGATGTGCCTTCTTGCTGGCTGCGAGAAGGTGCTTTTTCGTTCCGGGACACGAACGTGTGAGGAGGCCGCCGGTGGAGTATCGTGCCAAGGCTGAGGTGATGGACGGCCCGGCGATCGAACGCGCGCTCACTCGTATCGCTCACGAGATTCTGGAGGCGAACAAGGGAGCGGACAACATCGCGCTCGTTGGCATCGTCACGCGCGGGGCCGTGGTGGCCGAGCGGCTCGCGAAGCGGATCGAGCAGATCGAGGGCACGCGGGTACCGGTGGGGCTGCTCGACATCTCGTTCTACCGAGACGACCTCGCCACGCGCCTCAACCCCGAGGTGCATCGCACCGAGATTCCGTTCGACGTAGAGAGCCGCGACATAGTGCTGTGTGACGACGTCCTCTATACGGGGCGCACGATCAGAGCCGCGATGGACGCTCTCATGGACTACGGCCGCCCGTCGACGGTCCAGCTGGCCGTCCTGGTCGACCGGGGACACAGGGAGCTGCCCATTAGAGCCGACTACGTGGGCAAGAACGTGCCGACGTCCCGCCGCGAGCGCGTGCGGGCACGACTCGGTGAGCAGGACGGTCGCGACTGTGTGGAGATACTCGAGGCTGTCGAGGAGGTGGAGTCGTGAGCGGGCTTTCCTGCGAGCACATCATGACCATGGACGATCTCTCCGCCGAAGACATCGCGCTGGTCCTCGACACCGCTGAATCGTTCAAGGAGGTCAATGAGCGACGCATCAAGAAGCTGCCGACCCTTCGCGGCCGCACGATCGTGAACCTCTTCCTCGAGCCGAGCACCCGGACGCGTACCTCCTTCGAGATCGCCGCCAAGCGACTCTCCGCTGACGCCATCAACATGACGGGTTCTGCCTCGGCTACGGTGAAGGGCGAGTCCCTGCGAGACACCGCCAAGACGCTGTCGGCTATGGCATGCGACCTGATCGTGGTGCGCCATCGGTACGCAGGCGCGCCCCAGTATCTTGCGGAGTGTATGGACGCGCATGTCATCAATGGTGGCGACGGCATGCATCAGCACCCCACGCAGGCGCTGCTCGACCTGTTCACCATCCAGCGCGAGATGGGTCGCATCGAGGGCCTGACGGTGGGCATCGTCGGCGACATCTGCCATTCACGCGTGGCAGGTTCGCTCGTGCCCGCACTGCGCAAGATGGGTGCGCGCCCCGTGGTAGTGGGTCCGCCGACACTCATGCCGGCCCGCCCCGACGTCCTCGGTGCCGAAGTCGCTCACACGCTCGATGAGGTAATAGGCGAGCTAGACGTCGCGTACATGCTTCGGATCCAGATGGAGCGCGCCGAAGGCATGCCGTTCCCGAGTCTACGCGAGTACGCTCGGTTCTACGGCATGAACTCCGCAAGACTCGACGCAGCCAAGCCGGAGATGATCGTCATGCACCCTGGCCCGATGAACCGCGGTGTCGAGATATCCTCGGCGGTCGCTGACTCGGAGCGTGCGGTCGTGCTCGATCAAGTGAATGCGGGTGTCGCCGTGCGGATGGCCGCGATGTACCTGTTGCTGGGAGGTGCCGAGAGTGCCGCTGCTGCTTAAGGGAGGGCGGGTCGTCGATCCGCAGGTCGGGCTGGATGGGACCGCCGACGTGCTCGTGGCCGGCGATCGGATAGAGGCGGTCGGCGTCGACCTCGAGCTGCCGAAAGACACTGAGGTCATCGAATGCGCCGAGAAGGTCGTGATGCCGGGTCTGGTGGACGTGCACGCCCACCTTCGGGAGCCCGGCCGGGAGGACGAGGAGACGATCGCGAGTGGCACGCGCGCTGCCGCCCACGGAGGTTTCACCGCCGTATGTGCGATGCCGAACACGAGCCCCGTTTGCGACACGGGTTCGGCGGTGCGCTTCGTCATAGAACGTGCCGAGGAAACCGGCGCCGTACGCGTGCACCCCGTGGGTGCGCTCACGCAGGGACAGCGCGGCGAGGCACTCTCCGAGATCGGTGACATGGTCGCCGAGGGCGCGGTCGCCTTCTCCGACGACGGTCGCGACGTACAGGACGCCGGCATGATGCGCCGGGTGATGGAGTACGCCAAGGCGTTCGGCGCCACGGTGATCGCGCACTGCGAGGACGAGCCGCTCGTAGGTCCGGGCGTCGTGAACGAGGGCGCGATCTCGACGCGCCTCGGGTTGCCGGGGTGGCCGGCCGCCGCCGAGGAGACCATGGTAGCGCGCAACATCCGGATAGCCGAGCTCACCGGCTGCCGCCTCCATCTCGCGCATCTGTCGACCGCGGGATCGGTCGAGCTGGTTCGCCGCGCCAAGGAGCGGGGTATTGTGGTCACCGCCGAAGTGACCCCCCACCATCTGTTCCTCGACGAAGGGGCGCTCGTCTCCTACGACACGAATCTCAAGATGAATCCGCCTCTGCGCACCGTCGAAGACCGCAAGGCACTCGTGGACGGGCTGCTCGAAGGCATCATCGACTGCATAGCGACCGACCACGCCCCTCACGCGCCGCACGAGAAGGAGCTGGAGTTCGAGGTCGCCCCGTTCGGCACCACGGGCCTCGAGACCGCCGTGTCGCTGGTTGTCACGCACCTGGTCGCTGAGGGCATGATGGAGTGGAAGCATGTGGCTCGCGTGATGGCAGTGGCGCCCAGACGCTGCCTGAACCTACCCGAGGTTCGCCTCGAGCAGGGTCACGTAGCCGACATAACGGTGGTCGATCCGGAGGCACGCGTGGAGATCACCCCCGAGTGGTTCTACTCGAACTCGCGTAATTGTGCGTTCGTGGGAAGCAAGCTCCTAGGCAAGGCCTCTGAGGTAGTGGTCGCCGGTCGGTGTGTCGTTCGCAACGGAAGGGTGATCGTGTAGTGGGACGCCCGGAAGCCATACTCGCTCTCGAGGACGGCACCATCTTTCGCGGACTGGGCTGCGGCGCCGAGGGAGAGGCCCAAGGCGAGGTGGTCTTCAACACCTCCATGACCGGGTACCAGGAGGTACTCACGGACCCCAGCTACGCAGGGCAGATTGTCACGATGACGATGCCGCACATCGGCAACTACGGCGTCAATGGGGCCGATATGGAGTCGCGCGGCGTGTTCGCCACCGGCTTCGTCGTGCGCGAGATGTCCGAACTCGCCTCCAACTGGCGCTCGGAGGAGACGCTGCCCGATTTCCTGTCGCGCTCGGGAGTGGTCGCCATCGAGGGCGTGGATACTCGTCGCCTCACCAAGCACATCCGCGAGGCTGGTGCCATGCGTGCCGTCATCTCCACTACCGACATGGACGCCGAATCACTCGTGGTCAAGGCGAAGGCCGCGCCCCAACTCGTAGGCCGCGACCTCGTCGCGGAGGTGGCGGTCGACAAGCCATACAGGTGGGGAAGCGAGGGTCCCGACGGGCTGATACCGGTCGACACTGGGGTGCTTCCCGTGTCCCCGCGCTACAAGGTGGTCGCCTTCGACTCCGGGCTGAAGTACAACATCCTGCGCCGACTCTCGGAGCATGATTGCGAGTTGCTTGTGGTTCCGCCCACCATCTCCGCTACCGACGTCCTCGCCGAAGAACCCGACGGCGTCTTCCTCGCGAATGGCCCGGGTGACCCCGCGGCGGTCGACTACTTGTACGGTACGCTGCGGGAACTCATCGGCGTCAAGCCCCTGTTCGGGATATGTCTGGGCCATCAGATGCTGTCATTGGCGGTAGGTGCGCAGACCTTCAAGCTCAAGTATGGCCATAGGGGTGGCAATCAACCCGTGAAGAACCTGCTCACGGGTCGCGTCGAGATCACGAGCCAGAACCACGGATTCTGCGTGGACTTCGGGACGATTGGAGGGCTCGTACCCGAGGAAAGCGGTGGGCTCGAACACGACCCCGGCGATCTGGGCGCGTGGGCTCGAGCCGGCGTGGCGCCGGTCGTGAAGTCACCGCGGTTCGGACGCGTGCAACTCACCCACGTGAATCTCAACGACATGACCACCGAGGGTGTTCGCCTGCTCGACGCCCCCGCGTTCTCCGTGCAGTACCATCCGGAGGCTGCGCCCGGTCCGCACGATGCGAGCTATCTGTTCGAGGCGTTCTGCCGCCTTATGGACGGCGACGGGTCCGGTCAGGAAGCACACGCATCACGGGCCGAAGGGTAGATGCGCGATGCTCAGGAGCGTAATGGTTCCCGCTGACCTTTCCGAGGACTTCGAGCTCGTGGCCCGGTTCGTCGAAGGACTGGACGCGCTAGGGATTCGGCGTGTGGTCTTCGGCCATGTCGTCGAGGCGAGCGGCATGGAGGGTCCGATCATCGCCGCCAGGGTCGACAAGGTACGAGAGCTGATTCGCGAAAGGACGGGCGGGTTGGCCGGCACCGGCGTCGACTGTGAGGTGCGCGTCAGCACTGGTGACGACCCCGCGCGCGAGCTGCTGGCGATGGCGTCAGAATCCCACGTCGGCGCCGTCGTGATGGGGACTCACGGCCGCAAGGGCCCACTCGCCAAGCTCATCGAACGCTCGGTGTCGGAGGAGGTCGTGTGGCATGCGTCCGTACCGGTGATGCTGGTGCGGCACGACCTGCTGCGCATCCGCGAGCATCCCGCCGAGCTCGCTCGGGGCTTCGGCAGGCAGGTCATCATTCCGGTGGACTTCTCCGCGTCGTCGACTCGCGCGTACATGACCGTGCTTGAGTTGCCGCCCGCGTCCATAGGCACGGTCTATCTCCTCCACTCGCTCGATCCGCTGCTGAGCGGCTCGGCCCTGAAGCGGGCCGAGCAGGGCGCGGAGTTCCAGCTCCGCAACATGGCCAAGATGGCCGAGGAATCCAAGATCACGGTGCGCCCGGTGATCCGGCAAGGTGATGCTGCCAAGGTCACGCTGAAGGAGACCGACGCGCGGCGCGCAACGGGTATCGTCGCCGGCACGCGCGGCATCAATCCCATTGCGAAGGCGGTTCTCGGGAGCGTTTCCATGACACTGATCAGACAGGCGTCGTGCCCCGTGATGATCGTTCCGTAGGAGCAGAAGCGAAGACGCAGGACGCGTAAGGAGACAGATGCCCCGCCGCGACGACATCCACAAGATCCTGGTGATCGGCTCCGGCCCGATCGTCATCGGCCAGGCGTGCGAGTTCGACTACTCGGGCGCGCAAGCCTGCAAGGTGCTGCGCGAGGACGGCTACGAGGTGGTGCTGGTGAACTCGAACCCGGCCACCATCATGACCGATCCGGAGCTCGCGTCGCGCACGTACGTCGAGCCGATCACCCCGCAGTTCGTGGAGAAGATCATCGCCCGGGAGCGGCCCGACGCGCTGCTGCCCACACTCGGCGGTCAGACGGGCCTGAACTGCGCGGTCGCGCTCGCCGAGGCGGGCATCCTCGACGAGTACGGCGTCGAGCTCATCGGGGCGAAGCTTGAGGTCATCAAGAAGGGCGAGGACCGCAAGCTGTTCCGTGAGGCGATGGAGCATATCGGCCTCGATGTCCCAGACAGCGGCTATGCCTACTCCATCAGGGACGCCGAAGAACTCGTGCGCGAGATGGGCTATCCGGTCGTGATCCGTCCCTCGTTCACGCTTGGCGGCGCGGGCGGAGGGATTGCGTACAACGCCGACGAGCTGCGGGAGATCGTTGCAGGCGGGATCGCGTTGTCGCCGGTAGGGGAGGTGCTGGTCGAGGAGAGTGTACTCGGCTGGAAGGAATTCGAGATGGAGGTCATGCGCGACAAGCATGACAACGCGGTGATCGTTTGCTCCATCGAGAACTTCGACGCGATGGGCGTGCACACAGGCGACAGCATCACCGTCGCACCCGCCCAGACGCTCACCGACCGCGAGTATCAGATGATGCGGGACGCCTCGATTGCGATTCTGCGCGAGATCGGGGTCGAGACCGGTGGCTCGAACGTCCAGTTCGCCATCGACCCGGACGACGGGCGCATGGTCGTGATAGAGATGAACCCGCGCGTGTCGCGTTCCTCGGCGCTGGCGTCGAAAGCGACCGGCTTCCCGATCGCGAAGTTCGCGGCAAAACTCGCGGTCGGATACACACTCGACGAGATCCCCAACGACATCACCAGGAAGACGCCGGCGTGCTTCGAGCCTTCGATCGACTACACGGTGGTGAAAGTGCCGCGCTGGGCGTTCGAGAAGTTCCCCGGCACCGATGAGACGCTCACCACGAAGATGAAGTCGGTCGGCGAGGTCATGGCGATCGGCCGGACGTTCGAAGAAGCGCTCGGCAAGGCGTTCAGGTCGCTGGAGACCGGTCGCGCGGGCTTGGGCGCCGACGGGCGGGACTCGTTCAGCGAGGGGAAGTTCGACAAGCGGCTCGCGACCCCGACTGAGGCGCGTCCCTTTTACATCGCCGAGGCATGCAGGCGCGGGCGCAGTCTGGCCGAGGTGCACGAGCTCACACATATCGACCCGTGGTTCCTCGGTCGGATTCGGGCCTTCGTGGAGGTCGAGAACGCGATACGCGGGGTCGAGCTCGGCTCCGTCGACGTGGACGTGATGAGGCGGGCGAAGCAGCACGGCCTGTCCGACGCTCAGATCGCTCACCTTACGGCTTCGACAGAGGCCGAGGTTCGCACCCGAAGGCTCGACCTCGGGGTGAGAGCCACATTCAAGGCGGTCGACACGTGTGCCGCGGAGTTCGAGGCAGCCACACCGTACTACTACAAGACGTACGAGGAAGAGAGCGAAACGACCGCGGCCGACAGGCCGCGGGCGATCATCTTAGGGGCCGGTCCCAATCGGATAGGTCAGGGTATCGAGTTCGACTACTGCTGCGTGCACGCCGCGTACGCCCTCCACGACATGGGGTACGAGACCGTCATGGTGAACTGTAATCCAGAGACGGTCTCGACCGACTACGACACGTCTGACCGCCTGTACTTCGAACCCCTCACGTTCGAAGACGTCATGGACATCTGTGAGGCCGAGCAACCGGAAGGCGTGGTGGTGACATTCGGCGGTCAGACGCCGCTCAAGCTGGCCCACGCGCTCAAGGACGCCGGTGTACCGATCATGGGTACGTCGCCGGAGACGATCGACCTTGCCGAGGACCGCCGCCTCTTTGCCGAGGTGCTGGACAGACTTGGCATCCAGTACCCTGCAGCCGGGACTGCGACCGCGTTCGAGGAAGCGCTCGAAGTCGCCCGTCGCATCGGGTTCCCGCTGCTCGTCCGACCGAGTTACGTGCTCGGGGGCCGCGGCATGGTCATCGCGTACGACGAGGAGTACCTGGAGCGCTACATAGCCGAAGCGGTGAGTGTCTCGCCCGACCACCCGGTCCTGCTCGACCGCTTCTTGGAGGGCGCTGTCGAGGTGGACGTCGACGCCGTGTGCGATGGGGAGAGCGTGTACGTGGGCGGCGTGATGGAGCACATCGAGGAGGCGGGCATCCATTCCGGGGACTCCGCATGCTGCATCCCGCCGTACTCGCTTGGTGAGAGCACCGTGCGGCAGATCCGCGACCACGCCCGCGCGCTCGCTCTCGAGCTGGATGTGTGCGGGCTCATGAACGTGCAGTTCGCGGTGAAGGACCAGCAGGTCTACGTTCTCGAAGTGAACCCGCGCGCATCGCGTACCGTGCCGTTCGTGAGCAAGGCGACCGGCGTGCCCCTGGCCAAGATCGCCGCGCGAGTGATGGCGGGGGAGAGGCTGGCGGACATGGAGCTGCCGCCGGAAGAGCGGGAACTCGGCCGGTTCTGTGTGAAGGAAGCCGTCATGCCGTTCGGCAGGTTCCCGGGGACCGACAGCGTCCTCGGGCCTGAGATGAAGTCGACCGGCGAGGTCATGGGCGTTGCCGAAGACTTCGCCGGCGCCTACGCGAAGTCACAGCTCGCGATCGATTACTCGCTTCCCACCGAGGGTGCGGCGTTCATCTCCGTGTGCGACAGGGACAAGCGCGCGATCGTCCCCGTGGCCAAGCACCTGAGCATGCTCGGTTTCGAGATCCTCTCGACGCGAGGCACTGCCCGCACGCTGCAGGCGGCGGGGATTCCCGTGACGGAGGTTCTCAAGGTCCACGAGGGGCGGCCGAACATAGTGGACTCCCTCGTGAACGGGGAGGTGCAGATCGTCGTGAACTCGCCGTTCGGGCAGGAGACGCGCTCCGACGGCTACCATATCCGCACCGCGGCTGTGCAACACGGGGTCCCGAACATCACTACTATCGCGGCAGCCAACGCGGTCGTCCACGCGATCGAAGCGGTGAAGAACGGCCGCCTCACGGTCATCGCGTTGCAGGATTTCGAGGAGGCCTGAGCGATGTGCAGCGAGGGAGCAGGACTGCTGGGGAAGCCGATCGTCGAGCCGGTGACCGTGGTGCGCAACGAGCGTCTCGCTGAAGGGGTGGGGCTGCTCGAGCTCGAATCGCCCAGGATAGCCCGGGCTGCCCGCCCGGGGCAGTTCGTGCATCTTCGCGTCGCCGCGGGAATCGATCCGCTGCTTCGCCGGCCGTTCTCCATACACCGTGTGAGCGGCGCTCACACGGAGATTCTCTATCAGGTCCTCGGCAAGGGCACCCGGCTTATGTCCGAGTGGGAGGCGGGGGAGAGCACCGATGCGATCGGGCCGCTGGGAACCGGCTGGCACGTGCCGGACCGCGTCGAGCACGCGCTTCTCGTGGCGGGGGGCGTCGGCGCAGCGCCTCTGGGGATGCTTGCCGAGGATCTCGCCGACCGCGGGGTTGCCGTCACGGTCGCCCTCGGGGCCCCCACATCGGAGCGCCTGGTGGCGCGCGACACCTTCGAGTCGGTGGCCCGCCGCGTCGAGATCGCGACGGACGATGGTTCGGAGGGACGCACGGGCTACGTGACCGCCCTCACCGAGGCTTTGCTCGCGTCTTCCGCATACGACGTGACGTACGCGTGCGGACCGGAGGTCATGGCGCGCGTTGTGGCCGCCCAGTGCGCTTCGGCGGGCGTCGCCTGCCAGGTATCGTTGGAGCGTCTGATGGCGTGTGGCGTCGGCGCCTGTCTGTCGTGCGTCGTGTCCACGCGGTCCGGGCTCAAGCGCGCATGTGCCGACGGCCCCGTCTTCGATGCCGAGGAGGTGCTTTGGGATGAGTCCGAGATCCCTCCCAAGCACTAGGAGTGCGCTATGAGTCCCGCACCCGACATGCGTGTCGCCATCGGGGCGCTCGAACTGCGCAATCCTGTGATGACGGCATCGGGTACGTTCGCCTCCGGCCGCGAATACGCCGACTTCGTGGACCTTGAGCGGCTGGGCGCCGTCGTCACGAAGGGAGTCAGTCTCGATCCCTGGCAGGGCAACGCCTCGCCGCGCATCGCCGAGACGCCTGCCGGCATGCTCAATTCGATAGGCCTGCAGAACCCGGGCGTCGAGGCGTTCATATCGCGTGACCTCGAATGGCTCGCCGGCATAGACGTGCCGGTCATCGTGAACGTCTCTGGGCACAGCGTGGCCGAGTATGCCGCCGTGGTGCGACGCCTGGAGGAAGACGGCCGAGCCGACGCCTACGAGATCAACATCTCCTGCCCGAACGTCGACGAAGGCGGGATGGCCTTCGGTCAGGAGTGCGCGCCCGCGGCGAGCGTGATCTCGGCGTGCCGCGAGCAGACCGGCCGTACCTTGATCGCCAAACTCAGTCCCAACGTGACCGACATCGTCGAGATCGCGCACGCCGTCGCGGGTGCAGGCGCCGATGCCGTGAGTCTCATCAACACGCTTCTGGGCATGGCCATCGATATCGACGCGTTCAAGCCGTGCCTGGCACGAGGCGTCGGCGGGCTCAGCGGGCCCGCGATCAAGCCCGTGGCACTCAGGATGGTATGGGAGGTCTCCTCGGCGGTAGACGTGCCCGTGATCGGCATGGGCGGCATCTCGAATGCCGAAGACGCCGTGGAGTTCCTGCTTGCGGGAGCTTCGGCGGTGGCCATCGGAACGGCGAACTTCGCAGACCCGCAGACCACGGTCAAGGTCGTGGACGGAATCTCGGAGTTTTGCCGGAGCCGCGGGATCGACAGGGTCGCCGCTCTCACGGGTGCGCTGGACGATTCGGCCATCGCGCCAAGGGAAACGCGATGACAGACTCCGATTTCCAAGACGCCCCCGGCGAAGCTTCTGCCGATGAACCCTCCGCCCGCGAAGTGCTGCCCAGGAAGCGGTCACCGTACTTCGTGGCGATGCTCGTGTCCGCGGTCGCATTCTTCCTGATCGGCTACTACTGGCTCGGAGACCTCCTCGCCGAGAAGGCCGGTCTCAACGAGTCGTCCCCGACGCCCACGCCGGAGTCTGCGGTCCCGGAGTCGGTACGATGGGTCGGCGACGGACTGCTCGCGATCCAGACGAGCCGGGACGGCACGCCGGTGGTGGCCGTCGTGGAAACGGCGTCAGGGATAGAGCACACCGCGGTCGGGCACGTGCTCGTCACCCACGAGCTGGGAGCGCCCGTCGTGTGGACGTTGCCCATGACTGCCGAGGACTGGAATCGGGCCGGCGCAGCCGGAGAGCTTCGGGGCGTGTGGCCCTACGATTCCCCACCCGACCGGCTCGAGTCCTGGGACCTGAGCACTCCGGAGTCGGGACCCAGCGCGGATGTCGCGGCGAAGTGGCGCCGCATCGAGGGCCCGGGCGCCTACGACGCCTATCTCGAGATAGATCCCTTGAAAGGCGCCCATCCCTCCCGGCTGCTTTTCAACAACCAGCAATCCTCCGGGGAAGGCCACGCCGCCGCGCTCCCCGACGAGCTCACGACGTTCGCTCCCATCGGATTCTCGAGTTCGGGGGCATATCTGGCGCTGGAGACCCTGTGTCCGGCCGGAGAGCCTGAAGATCCCCGACCGCAAGCCCAGGCTGCTCCTTCGCGCGACGTGTTCATCCTCGAGGTCTCCACGGGTGCGGTGGTAGCGACCGCGACCCTCAGCGACTACTCGACGTTCGCATCTCCGCAGTGGTTCCCCACGCGAGACGTGCTCGTTTGGCCGGAGCCTGCGGCCGAGGACTCCGGCGGCGCCCTCGCGCTGCGTGCTCTCGCACCGGACTCTGATGTGCGGGACGCAGCAGGTCTCCTGGGCATCGCGATTCCCGGCGATTGGGGTGAGGGCACCTACGTCACTCTTGCGGGGTCGGGTCCAACCGGCATCGTGTACCTGGAGCACGGGGAGTCGGTCTCGGTCTGGCATCTCGGCGAGTCAGGCCTGACGGAGATGGGGACGATTCCATGGACCGAATCGGCATCGTGGCGCGAATCGGACGGTCTCGCGACGATCGAGACCGAGTACGACGAGAGTGACGGCACCCAATGGACCGTGGTTGCGGTGTACGAACTCGAGGGGACCGGCCGGCGCGTAGTGTGGAGAAGCCTGGCCGCCGAGGACTGTGGCACTTGAGGGTAGGAACCCTCCCGTGAGGAGGCAGCAATGAACGAGGCGCTTATAGTCGCGCTCGACACCGATGCGCACACGGCGCTCAGTCTCGCGCGGACCCTACAAGGTCACGTGCGGTGGCTGAAGGTAGGCATGACCTTGTTCTATGCAGAAGGTCCGGAGATCGTCGGGCGCCTGCGGGAGATGGGATTCGGCATTTTCCTCGATCTGAAGCTATACGACATACCCCATCAGGTGGAAGGCGCTGCACGCAGCGCCGCCCGTCTCGGAGCGGGGATACTCACCGTTCACGCGTCGGGCGGACGTGCCATGATGCAGGCAGCGGTCAGCGGCGCATGCGAAGGCGCCAGGGAATGCGGTTTCGACAACCCGGACGTGGTTGCGGTGACGGTGCTCACGAGCATGGATGCCGCTACCCTCGCATCCACTGGCGTGACGGCCACGCCCGCCGCGCAGGTCGACACACTCACTCGGCTTGCGCGAGAGGCGGGAGTCCAAGGCGTCGTGTGTTCCCCGCACGAGGCAGTCGCTGCCCGCGGTATTCTCGGCCCGGAGAGACTCGTCGTGACACCGGGCGTGAGACCGGCGTGGAGCGCACCCGCCGACCAGGCGCGTTTTGCCACACCGGCGGCAGCACTCGGGGCGGGGGCGTCGCACGTGGTAGTGGGCCGTCCGGTGACTGCGGCCGAGGAGCCGCTCGCAGCCGCCATCCGAATTGCCGAGGAGATGCTCGATGGGAATGAGTGAGAGCGAGGCGCTGGCTGCCTTCGAAGAGGCCGGCGCCATCATGTCGGGCCACTTCGTGCTCACGAGCGGCCGGCATTCGGACACGTACGTTCAGTGCGCGCGGGTGCTCGAAGACCCAGACCTCACCACGCGTCTCGCCGAGACGATGGCCGAGCGACTGAGCGACCGTCGGATCGAGATGGTCGCGGCTCCTGCCGTCGGCGGAATCGTGATCGGGTTCGCCGTCGCGCGCGCACTGGGGGCTAGGTTCGTGTTCACTGAGCGCGAAGCAGGTGCGATGACGTTCCGCCGCGGCTTCTCCATACCCGAGGGCGCGCGTGTGCTCGTCGTCGAGGACGTCGTGACCACAGGAGGGTCAGTGGCCGAGGTGATCGAGCTCGTACGAGAAGCAGATGGAGACGTCGTCGGGGTTGCCTCGCTCATCGACCGCGGGGGCCCGAAGACATTCGAAGCCGATTTCTTTCCGCTCGTGACGCTGCAGGTCGCGTCGTGGGACGCCGACTCTTGCGACCTCTGCGCGAGCGGAGTCCCGACGTATTCGCCGGGGTCGCGGCGCTTGGGAACGACCTGAGTTCCGTATCTCCCAAGAAGGGTGTTGCCCCTTTACACCCCTCGTCACCTGCGGTTTGACGTCTGATAAAGAGTGTCGACTCCACCCGTCCGCCACCGTCGAGGAGGTGCCGAGTACCACTCGTATTCAGGTCCCTGCGTTTCACGCGTTAGAATCGCCGCAGGTCAGGGGTAACATCTTCTGCATGGGCCGGTTGTCATCGGTGGGGACTTGTGCCTACAATCGTGTGGCGTGGGGGCGTGCTCCGCCTAAGCGAGGACGAGGAGGAACCATGGCACTTCCGAACCTTTCCGACGCTGATCGTCAGGCTGCCTTGAAGAAGGCTGCCGAGGCTCGACAGAAGAGGGCCGAGCTCCGTGCGAAGATCAAGGCCGGCGACATGTCCTTTGCGCAGGTCATGTCGAGAAGCGACGATCCAATCGTCGCGCGCATGAAGGTCTCGACGCTGCTCGAGAGCCTCCCTGGCTACGGCAAGGCGAAGGCCGCCAAGATCATGGAGGAGCTCGAGATCTCCGAGAGCCGTCGCGTCCAGGGCCTCGGTGCCCGGCAGCGCGAGGCGCTCATGGAGCGGCTAGGCTAGTCCTTCGCTTTCGGCTCATCCACTTGATCCACCGCCTGAGCGGCGCAACGTGACCAGCGCCGGCATGCTATACATCGTCTCCGGTCCCTCTGGGGCCGGGAAGGGGACCTTGGTGCGAGCAGTGCTCGACCGGGTCCCCTCGGCGTATCTGTCGGTGTCCGCGACGACCCGCGATCCTCGGCCGGACGAGCGAGAGGGCGATCACTACTTCTTCCTCTCGGATCGACGGTTCGACGAGCTGATTGCCGAAGACGGCCTCCTCGAATGGGCCGAAGTCCACGGGAACCGCTACGGAACGCTGCGGGAACCCGTAGAGGAGGCCCTGAAGGAGGGACGGCCGGTCATACTGGAGATCGATCCCCAGGGCGCTCTCCAGGTGAAGAAGCGGGTCCCGAGCTCCGTCCTCGTATTCATCATGCCTCCCACCTTTGACGACCTGAGGGAGCGTCTCGCCGGCCGCGGGAGTGAGACTAAGGAGCAGATCGAGGAGCGTCTTCGGACTGCAGTGGGCGAGTTGGAGTTTGCGGGTACCTATGACTTTGTGATAATCAATGATGACGTTTCCAGGGCCGCCGACGAACTCGCCGGGATCATCGCAGAGAACGCTGGCCGCCATCCCGCTCAAGCAGAGGACTGATCCGACTCATGGTCATCAAGCCCGAAGTAGACACCCTTCTCGCGAAGGTCGATTCGAAGTACACATTGTGCATCGTCTCCGCCCGCAGGGCCCGCCAGATCAACGACATGATCCACGGTGTGCGCGACCAGGCCATCTTGAGCATGGCGCCTTCGGAGATAGCCTCGCTCACCAGCACAAAGCCGCTGACGCTGGCCCTTGAAGAGATCGCCAACGGCGACGTCTCGTACGAACGGGTGTCCGAGAGCTTCAAGTAGAGGCGCGCGCCATGTTTGAGCGCGCCGCCCTCATCCACTACCACGAGATCGGCCTCAAGGGCCGGAATCGCGCTGCTTTCGAGCGTCGCTTGCGCGACAACGTCGCCGCGGCGGTCAGCGGGATCACCGACATACCAGTCGAACGCCTGTCGAGTAGGCTGCTTGTGCGTGCAAGCGACCCGTCGCGTGTGCACGAGCTCGCAACACGCGTGGCAGACATCCCTGGTGTGAGCTACTCCGCTCCGGTGTTCGTGACCTCGCGCGAACAGAAGGACCTCAACAGGTCCGCCATCGAGGCAATCCGCGAATCGGGGGACTTCCAGACGTTCGCCATCGATGCCCGTCGCTCTAACACCGACCATCCGGTGAGCAGCATGGACATGAATCGGATCATCGGCCAGTACGTCGTGGACAAGACGGGAGCGGGGGTCGACCTCGATAACCCGGACGTTACGTGCAGGGTCGAAGTCGTGCAGGGAGCGGCTTACGTGTACACACGCAAGGTCCCCGGTGTGGGCGGGCTACCCGTCGGTACGGCCGGCCGTGTAGTCGCCCTGCTCTCCGCCGGGATCGATTCACCCGTCGCGTCGTGGCGACTCATGAAGCGAGGCGCGGTCGTGGTCGGCGTGCACTTCTCGGGAAGGCCGCAGACCGGCGATGCCTCGGAACGCCTCGTCGCCGATATCGGAGCAAGGCTCGAGCACTTCGGCGGCCTTGGCCGTATCTACCTCGTGCCCTTCGGCGACCTGCAGCGGGAGATAGCGCTCGAAGCTCCTCCGGACCTGCGGGTGCTCTTGTACCGACGGCTCATGATGCGCGTCGCCGAGGCAGTCGCGCGCTTCGAGGGAGCCAAGGCGCTCGTGACCGGCGAGTCGCTGGGGCAAGTGGCCTCGCAGACCCTGGACAACATCGCAGCGGTCGACGAGGTGGCGACCCTGCCGGTGTTGCGGCCCCTCATCGGCACCGACAAGGTGGAGATCATAGAGGCGGCAAAGGCGATCGGCACCTATGAGCTGTCGATTCAGGAGCACGCGGACTGCTGCACTCTGTTCATGCCGAGGACTCCGGAGACTCACGCGACCGTCGAGCAAGTGCTCGAGGGTGAGGCGGAACTGGACCTCGATCGCATGGCGGCGGATGCGCTGGGTTCCATGAGTTACGTCGACTTCGCATGCCCGGCGTACAAGCCGCCGCGCTCTGTTCCCGAAGGCATCGCACCTGCGCCGCCCGTCGGGTGAGGAGTCCGTCGTGAGGATCCTCGCCCTTGAGCCGTACTACGGCGGGTCGCACCGCGAGGTACTCGACGGGCTCATCGCCCGTCTCGATGTCGATGTCGACCTTCTCACGCTGCCCGCAAGAAAGTGGAAGTGGCGCATGCGGGGGGCTGCCGTCAACATGTCCGGGCAGATACGCAATATGGCCGAGCAGGAAACGCGGGGTGTCGGGCCATGGGACCTCGTCTACGCCTCGACATTCGTGAATCTCGCGGAGCTGTACGGTATGGCGGGAGTCGCGCTCAGCGACGTGCCGAGCATCGTGTACTTCCACGAGAACCAGCTGGTGTATCCGAATCGCCATGAGGCGGAATGGGACTTCCAGTTCCCGCTCACGAACATCACGAGTGCCCTGGCCGCCGATGCGTGTCTGTTCAACAGCGCATGGACCATGACGACATTCATCGAGGAGATTCCGGGCTTCATCAGGCGCTTCCCGGACCACCATCCCAAAGGGATCGACCAACTGATCTCGGCCAAGTCGCGTGTACTGGCGCCACCTTTCGATACCGGGCCCTTCGACCGCGCCCTCCCGGTGGGCGCGGTCGAGGCCCCTCGCGGGCCGCGTGCCCGCATCGTGTGGCCGCACCGCTGGGAGCACGACAAAGACCCCGAGACCTTCTTCGGCGTGATATCGGACCTGGCCGATGAAGGGCTCGACTTCGAAGTGGCCATCGCCGGCCAACAATTCACCGAGGTTCCGGAGTGCATACAGTTGGCGGGCAGCCACCTCGGTGACCGCCTCGCTCACATGGGCGAGCCTGAGACACGTGACGAGTACGCTGCGCTTCTCGCTGGTTCGGACGTGGCAGTCTCGACCGCGCGCAACGAATTCTTCGGCCTGGCGATGATAGAGGCGGCGTACGCAGGGTGCTATCCGCTCGTGCCGGACCGGCTCGCGTATCCCGAGCTGTATCCGGCGGAGATGCGCTATTCGTCCGCGGACCAGCTGCGAGTCCGATTGCGTTCGATGATTCTCGAGCGCCCGCGCCCCGGACAGGGGAGGGGACTTGCCGAGCTGTTCACTTTCGATCGGCTCGTGCCCGAATACGAGCGCGTGTTCCGGGAAGTTGCGCAGAAGGGTCGTCGCTGACCACCGCGTGGACGCCAGGGGAGGTGCAGAGCTATTATGTAAGGTAACTGGTATGGCAAGCTACCTTGCAGTACCCTATCTGAGGCCGGCGGTGCGCGGACCGGTAATCGGCGCGAGAGGCGCGGACGATTGGGTAACGAGAAGTACAGCTGGGTTTCGCAGATGCGCAAGGGCGTAGTGGAGGTCGCGATACTCGCCATGCTCGCACGCGAGCAGATGTACGGCTCGGAGATCGTGGGTGCTCTGGCCTCGCGACCCGGGCTCGCAATCAGCGCAGGTACGGTGTATCCGCTCCTGTCCAGACTCAAGAAGTCGGGGTCGATCGAGTCGATGTGGAGGGAATCGCCCGTGGGACCCCCCCGCAAGTATTACACGCTCACGGCGAAGGGGAGAGGCGAACTCGCCGAGATGGCCGAGGCTTGGAGAGAAGTGTCCGCGAGTATAGATTCGGTCCTCAAAGGAGTGTCCGAGAATGCCCGTCCGTGACTTGGAGGAACTGGCGCCCGACACGCGGCGGGTGGTGAAGGAGTACCTCGCTGCGCTGGAAGCGGGCTTCTGCGGGGTGCCCGAGGAAGTCGCGCGAGACGCGACAGAGGAGTCCCGCACGCACTTTCTCGACACGCTCTCGACCGGCTCCTCTCCTGATGACGCCGAGGAGATCGTGCGGGAGCTCGGGGAGCCCGAAGAGTATGCGATCGCGCTGTGCGAAGCCATCGAAGACGGACGCGCGCCGGCCCCGGAGGAAGGCGGCGAGACCGGTCCGATGGGCAGGGTCCTCGGGATTCCTTATGACGCGTCAGTCCCGACTCCAGAGAAGGTCCGGTCCCGTATGTGGAATCCGCAAGACCCGCGCATCTTCATGCCGCGGTTCGTCGGTCTGGGGTGGACCATCAACTTCGGTGCGCTCGCCGTGAGGGTCGGGCTCATCGAGCCTGACTCCGAGGACCAGCCGTTCGATTCCGTGCCGGAGTCGTGGCTGCTTGGAGCTCTCGCCGTGCCGGTCCTGATAACGGCGGCGATGGTGCTCGCGCTCGTGCTGCTCGGCGGGAGTCTCCCTTCCGAGCTGCCCGTGCATTGGGGCCTCGACGGCAGCCCCGACGACTTCGCGTCCTCGCTCGCAGCTCTTGGGGCACCGCTGGCGTTGACGCTCGCGGCCACGGCATACGCGATATGGGCGTTCGTCACGCGAACGAGTAGGGCCGCGCGCGCCGTACCGAGTGCGTTCGCGGCGATGTTCGCGGCACTGGCTGCGACGATCTTCGCAGCCTCGCTGGCGTGGGGCCGGGGGATCGCGTTGGGTTGGTGGTGGCCGTGGGTGATGGTTGCCCTGACCCTGCTCGTGCCCTTCGTGATGCTCGTGACGTTGGCGAGACGCGGGCGGAGCGAAGAGATACGCCGCGACCGCGAAAGCGCCTGACGGGCGCGCCCCAACGCGAAAGGACCGGCTAGAGATGATCGACACGATAACAGAGCTGCTCGGGGTGTCGACCGGCGTAGCGTACGCGCTGCTCACGGTTGCGGCTGTGCAGATCGCCGTTCAGATATGGGCGCTCGTCGACCTCGCACGGGCCGACCGGGTCGCCGGCGGCCGAAAGTGGGTCTGGGCCGCAGTGATACTGGTTCTCAGCAACCTGGCGCTGGGGGCAATCCTGTATTTCGCCGTGGGGAAGAGGGTGCCGCAGGAGGCGCCGGAGCGCGAAGTGCCTGCAGTGAACGGCACGGACCGGGCCGCACGCGCTGTCGATGCCTTGTACGGCCCGGCGGAAGGCGAGGAGCGCTGATGACGTCTGCCATCGAGCTTATCGCTTTGACGAAGGTCTACGGGGACACGCGGGCCCTTGACGGTGCCACCCTGACGGTGCCCGCGGGCGCTGTGTACGGTTTCCTGGGGCCCAACGGTGCCGGCAAGACCACGACGCTGCGCATACTCGCCGGGCTCGCGCGGCCGACATCCGGTGAGGCGAGAGTCTTCGGCCGGGACGCAGTGAAGGCGACGACCGCCGTGCGGGCCGACATCGGATTCCTGCCCGACGTCCCCGGGTACTACCACTGGATGACTGCCGACGGATTCCTGCGCTTCGCGGGACGCCTCTTCGGCGTTGACGGGCCCGTACTCGAACAGCGCGTCGCATCACTTCTCGATCTGTCGGGTCTCAAGGGGGTGACCACCAAGATCGGCGGTTACTCGCGCGGGATGAAACAGCGCCTCGGGGTGGCTCAGGCCCTCATCAGTGCACCCAAGCTGCTGATGCTCGATGAGCCGACCAGTGCGTTGGACCCGATGGGCCGTAAGGACGTCCTCGACATGATCTCGGCGCTCCGCGGCCGCACGACAGTCTTCTTCTCGACTCATATCCTCTCGGACGTGGAGCGCGTGTGCGACACGGTCGCAGTCCTTCATGACGGGCGCGTGGTGCGAGAGGCGCCGATCGCCGACCTCAAGCACAGCGGAGCTGCCACCCGGGTGCTCGTCGAGATCGCCGATCGCCCGGCCGAGGTCGCATCACTCCTTGCCGAAGAGCCGTGGACCGGCGAGTGCGTTCGAGAGGGACGTACGATTACGTGCGCGATCGAGGATGTCGAGTCGGCGCGACGACGAATACCCCAGGTAGTCGCTGGGTTGGAGGCGTCGCTCGTACGGGTCGAGGAGTTGGAGCCCACGCTTGAGGACGTGTTCGTGGAGCTGGTCGGAGGCGATGCGTGATGCATGGATTCGCCGTGTTTCTGGGCAAGGAGATGCGCGAGATCGTGTCCACGTGGCGGATCTGGGTGTTGCCGTTGCTGATGGTGTTCATCGGGGTCACCAGTCCGGTGATCGCGCTGATCACGCCGGACCTGCTCTCGTCCCTCGCCACCTCGTCCGGGCAATCGGGGCTCGTGATCCAGATACCTGATCCGGTGACTGCGGACGCTTATCTCCAGTTCACGAAGAACGCGACGCAGATCGTCCTGATCGCCGTCATCATCTCCGTGGCTGGGATGATAGCCGCGGAGCGGCGCCAGGGTACTGCGGCCCTCGTGCTCACGAAGCCCGTCTCGCGCACGGGCATGGTCGTGGCCAAAGTGCTGTCGAATTGGGTGCTGTTGCTGGGCGCGACCGTCGCGGGTACCTTGCTGTGCGTGGGTGTCACCGCACTGGTCTTCGACGCGACTCTCATCACGGAGTTCGCTTCTGCGGCCGCGCTGTGGTTCGCGCTGGCTGCCCTGTTCGTAGCTCTGATGGCGCTGCTGTCGGTGGCGATCGGTTCCCAGGGCGGCGCAGCCGGGGCGGGCGTTGCCCTGTATCTGGTCCTGTCCATACTCTCGGCGTGGGGCCCGGCGCGCGCGTACAGTCCCGCAGGCCTGTTGGGCGCGGGTGACCGCATCATCGCCGGACAGACGGTGGACGTGCTGTGGCCGACGCTTTCGGCTGTCGCCCTTGCCGTGCTGGCGGTGGCAGCCGCATCGTGGCTGTTCGAGCGACAGGAGTTGTAGGCCGCACGGCAGGGCGCGGAGCGCGTCTAGCAGCCGGCTACGCCTTTGGCGACGTTATCGAGTTCGATGTGATCTGACTCGACTTCGCTCACAGCGCGGAAGACCTCCTTGATGCGCTCATTGGTGGCCCTCTCGACTACCTCGGCGTAGAAGCGGGAGGCGCGCTGTTCGCGGGCGATCGACTCCTCGATATTCGCGCACCAGTCGGTGCTGACCGATTCCGGTGTCGTGAGATCGTCGGGCTCAGACACGCCAGCGAGCTTGCAGAACAGCTCGCAGTGCTCCGCCTCGACCTTCGCCAGACGCTTGTAGGCGGAGGCGAGCTTGGGGTTGTCGGACTTCAGTTTCCCCATGCCGAAGTAGAACCTGGCGTTGCCGAGCTCGAGCTGGATGGCCTCCAAGACGTCGGAACGCTCTACCTCCGTGAGATGAACATCGTTGATGTCTTCCGGGTATTCGGTGGTGTCGACGAAGTGCTCGTCGTGCGCTCCACAAAAGGGGCAATGACTCGGTGCCTCGGAGCCCAGGTATGTCTCCCCGCAGATTCGGCATCTGTACATCTTCATGTGTTGTCTCCTTGTCCCGTTGTCTGAGCGTCGAGCAGATCGGCAATGCGATTACCGAAATCCGTGGCGGCTTCTGGCCCGCTCGCCGTCACGATGTTCCCCGATACCTCCACCGGCTCGCCGGTGTACGTGGCCCCGTGCTGCGCTAGATCGCCCTCTTGCGTCGGGAAGCACGTCGCGCGCTTGCCCTCGAGCATGCCTGCGCGAGCCAGAGTGGATGGCGCTATGCAGATCGCGCCGACGACCTTGCCGGCGGCCAGGGCGGATCGGGCGATCTCGTGTGCGTCCGGATCGTCGAAGAAGACCGACGACCCACCTCCGCCAACGAATACGACAGCATCGAAGTCGTCAGCGTTCGCGTCTCGTAGCGCTGTGTCGGCACGGGCCATCATTCCCAGTTTGCCGCGGCAGGGACCGGGGGCCACGCTCAGTGTCACCGTCTCATGCCCCCGTCGCTCGAAGACGGCCTTCGGTTCTGCGTATTCCTCATCGCGGAACTGGTCAGGAGCGATGATCATCGCGACGCGCGCCACACCGACACCCCTCTCTCTCACCGGCCGACTTGTCTATATGTACCCCACGGTTCTGACACACACCAGGTGAACTACTGCGCCCACAGAGAACCGTGCGACGAACCAATCCGCAGGGACCATTGACGCGGGCGTTGGGGTATCGTGTATACAGATTTGTGCACACGTTCTCCGGGCGCCTGGGCGCCCGGGACGCTCGGACGGCGGAGGGGACCGAATGGACACACTCACGCAGCCACGCCAACTCGATGACGGCATCACCGCACGGGTTGCGGCGTTCGTCGAGCGCCGTTCGGCGATTCAGGATGCGGACCGCTACTTCTACCTCCAGGCCACGACGGGGCCCGTCAACCATCGTGTCACGATGGCCGACGGCAGGGACATGGTCATGCTTGCGTCGTACTCGTACCTTGGGCTTATCGGACACCCGCGAATCGGGGACGCTGCGCAAGCCGCGCTGGAGACGTACGGGACCGGTGCCGGTGGCGTGCGCCTTCTCACCGGCACTTCCGACATCCACGAGCAGCTCGAAGCACGGATCGCGGCCTTCACCGGGCGCGAGGACGCCTGCGTCTACTCGAGCGGCTATGTCACGAACATCGCAATAATCACCGGCCTGATGGGTCCCGGCGACCTGGTGCTCATGGACAAGCTCGACCACGCCTCGATCGTGGACGGGTGCCTGCTGTCCGGGGCCAAGTGGAAGACCTACCGGCACAACGATATGGCTCACCTCGAACGTCTCCTGTCTGAGGCCTCGGGCAACTACAACACGGTCCTCGTCGCCGCCGACTCCGTCTTCTCGATGGACGGCGACGTCATGGACTTGCCGAGGACCGCCGAGTTGTGTCGCGAGTACGGGGCACGCTTGATGGTGGACGAGGCGCACTCCATCGGCGCACTGGGCGCGACAGGGCATGGCATCGAGGAGCACTTCGGCATGCCCGGCTCGATCGACCTGAAGATGGGCACGCTCTCCAAGTCCATCCCTTCGGTAGGCGGGTATCTCGCGAGCACGCACGAGATCGTGGACTACCAGCGCCACATGTCTCGCCCGTTCATCTTCTCGGCCGCGCTTCCGCCCACACAGGCCGCAGCCGCTGCCGCCGCGTTCGATGTCATCGAAGACGAGCCGTGGCGCGTCGAGCGGTTGCATGAGATCCAGCAGGTGTACTCCGAAGGCCTGAGATCGCAGGGATGGGACACGATGCAATCAGAGACATGCGTCGTGCCTGTGTTGGTGGGTGACGAGGGTAAGACGATGGACTTGACCCGCATGCTCTTCGACCGGGGCGTGTTCGTGTGCCCCATCGTGCACCCTGCGGTGCCTCGAGGGACCGACCGCTTGCGCACGTGCCTCATGGCTACGCATACCGACGAGGACGTCCAACAGGCACTCGACGCCTTCAATGCCGCCGGGAGCGAGCTCGGACTCATCTAGTCGAAGTGCGGCGCCGCTCCGCTTCCCTCTCGCTGCGCTCCTTGCTAGGTGAACTCGGCCAGTAGGTCTGAGATGTCGCGGGGAGCCAGCGCTCTCTTCCAAAGCGGCTCTCCGTACGCAGCGAGGCCGTCCTCGTACGTCTTCACTCCCTCCCTGCGGTAGAACACGCCGGTCGGTACCGTGCACTGGTCCGGCTCGCACAGCAGCTCGTGGAAGGTCGTCATGGACAGCTCGAACGCCGCAGCCCTGTCGGAAGTGTCCCAGTCCCGGTCCTCGAGCTTGAAGACCCGCTCGCGGAACCACGGGAACGTGTTGACCCTGTTGAACGTCACACACGGCTGGAACACGTCTACGATCGCGAAGCCGCGATGCTGGATCGCCTGCTTGTACAGCTCGGTGAGATGCGGGATGTCTCCCGCGAAACCTCTCGCCACGAACGTCGCACCCTCGGCGAGTGCGATGCCGATGGGGTTGATCGGTTCTTCCAGGACGCCCTTCGGCGTGGACGGGCTCTTCATGTGCTGGTCGGTCGTCGGCGAGGCTTGGCCCGTTGTGAGGCCGTAGATCTGGTTGTTGTGTCCGATGTAGGTCAGGTCGATGTTGCGTCTCAGTGCGTGGACGAAGTGACCCATACCGAGACCGTACCCGTCGCCGTCCCCGGCTTCCACAATGACCTTGAGGTCGGGGCGGGCGAGTTTGACCGCCTGGGCGACCGGCAACGCGCGGCCGTGCAGCGCGTGGAAACCGTGGGTCTTGAGGAAGTCTGCTCCGTTGCCATGACAGCCGATTCCCCACACCACGGAGAACTCGTGGAAGTCGAGTTCGAGTTCGGAAAGCGCACGCTTGAGGGCCTCCCACATCCCGAAGTTGCCGCACCCGGGGCACCACGTCGGCCGGTTGGGGGTCGTGTACTCCTTGACGGCGGGCATCAGCCGAGCACCTCCTCGACGAAGTCATATACCTGCTCGGGGGCGAAAGGCCTCCCGTCGTAACGGTGCAAGGTGTGATCCACGTCGAGCAGGCAGTGCTCGCGAACGAGCGACTGGAGCTGCCCCGTGTAGTTCCCCTCGATGATGGCCGCACGCTTCGACTTGCCAAGGAACTCCGTGACCTCCTCGTCAGGGAAGGGCCACATCGTGACTACCTGCATCATGTTGACCTGCTTGCCTTCGGCGGCGAGCCACGACATCGCCTCTCGTACCGGCATCTTGGTCGATCCCCACAGCAGGATCGAGAGGTCCGCTTCGTCGGGACCGAAATACGCGGGCGGCGGGACTATATCCCTCGCGCGGTCGAGCTTGCGCATGCGTTTCTCGTTCTGGGCGATGCGGACGTCCGCCCTCTCGCCGGCGGCTCCGTAGCCGAACTCGTCGTGTTCGTAGGAGTTCACTATCTGAGCCGCGCCCTTCACGCCGGGGAGTGCCCGCTCGGAGATGCCGTCTTCCGTCACCCGGTAGCGCAGGTAGTCAGTGACCTCGCCTTCTGCGATGAGCTTGCCGCGATCGATGTGAACGCGGGAAGTGTCGAACGGGTCGATCGACGACCGGTTGTCGGAGATGTACGAGTCACCCAGCAATATCACCGGCGTCTGAAGGATGTCGGCGAGGTTGAACGCCTGCCATGAGAGATGGAAGGCGTCGTCTCGGTCACCGGGGGCGAGGACCACACGCGGGAATTCGCCCTGCGCCGCATGGATGGCGAAGCGCAGGTCGGACTGCTCCGTCCATGTCGGCATGCCCGTCGCGGGACCCGGGCGGGTGAACAGCCCTACCACGACGGCGCTCTCACTCACTCCGGCGAGCCCGAATGCCTCGGTCATCAGCGAAAAGCCGCCGCCGCTGGTGGCGCACATGGTTCTTGCGCCCGCGAAGGCAGCGCCGACGACCATGTTCATTGCGGCAAGTTCGTCCTCCGTGTGCTTCACCACCACGCCGCGGTCCTCGCCGTGGCGTGCCATGAAGTGCAACAAGCTCGACGCGGGCGTCATGGGATACGCGCAGTACATGCCGATACCCGCGGCGAGCGCGCCCAGCCCGATCGCTTCATTGCCGTCCACCAGGATCTTCGGCTCGCGGCCTTCTAGCGGCTTCATGTCGTAGGGGAACGCGCACCCGTTCTTGCTCGCATGCTCGTAACCAGCCCGCGCGCACGCCTTGTTGACCTCCGCGATCTCGGGAGCTTTGTGGGAGAACTGCTCCTCGATCGAGTCCTCAAGGTATGAGAGCGGGAATCTCATATGGCCGAGGACGCCGCCGAGCGCGACAGTGTTGCGCATGATCTTCTTCCCGTCGACCTCGTAGATGATGTCGGTCAGCGGTATCGGGATGATGCACAGATCGTCGCGTATCCCTTCCACTGTCTCGATGTCGAAATCACCCGGGTCGTATATGATGGCGGCTCCATCGGTGAGTTCCCCCAGATGCTTCTCGACCGTCTGCTCGTCCAGAGCCACGAGAATGTCCGTGTCGAGCACGTGGGAGTATATCGGCCGGTCGCTGATGCGGACGTGATATGTGTTGTGTCCGCCCTTGATGAGCGAAGGGTACTCGGTGAGATCGGCAGTCTCGTATCCGGCCCGATTGAAGACGCGCGCCAGCGACTGGCCCGCTGCCTTGATGCCGAACCCGGCCGGCCCGCCGATACGGATGCGGACCTCTGTGACGCCTTCGGGAATCTGCCTCCGCATGTCACGTGCCTCCTTCGTGAGATCTCGGGCACCGGGGCACCCGCCTCTCGTGTCATTGTTCCCATCTGCGTCCGGCCGCCCTGCGTGCGATAATCCGTAAGGTCATGAGCTGCGGATGCCGACCGACACCGTCGGCGGAGATCGCGGACCGGAGTTGGAGGTCGGGAGCGTGGAGGACCGGAGCGGCAAGACCGTCGTTCTCGGCGTCACGGGCTGCATAGCCGCGTACAAGGCGTGCGAACTTGCGCGCGCGCTGGTACGCGACGGTGTCCGCGTGAAAGTGGTGATGACGCAGGCGGCGACACGCTTCGTCGGCCCGCTGACCTTCCGCACGCTCACGAACGAGCCGGTCGTGACTTCGTTGTGGGACGACCCGGGGACCGTCTTGGTGAGCCACATCTCCCTTGCCGAGGAAGCCGACGCGTTCGTGGTGGCGCCCTGCACCGCAAACGTCCTCGCCAAGCTGGCGACGGGCCGCGCCGACGACATGCTCACCACGACCGCGCTGGCTACGGAAGCGACCCTCATCATCGCGCCGGCGATGAACACGCACATGTGGCGCTCCGAGGCGACGCAAGCCAATGTGGCGACCCTGCGGGCTCGGGGAGCGGTGTTCGTGGAACCCGGAACGGGCGAGCTCGCCTGTGGCGACACGGGCGAGGGGCGATTGGCCGATGTGGGCGAGATCACCTCGGTGGTCCAGCGCGAACTCGACCGGACGCGCGACCTCGCGGGCGTGAACGTGCTCGTGACCGCAGGGCCCACGTACGAGCCCATCGACGCTGTGCGTTTCATCGGCAATCGTTCCTCGGGCAAGACCGGCTTCTGGATCGCCGAAGAAGCGGCACGCCGAGGCGGGGAGGTCACGCTGGTGACCGGACCCTCGCCGCTGCCCGACCCGTTCGCAGTGACCGCCGTGCGCGTTACTACAGCCGCCGAGATGAGGGAGGCGGTCATGGACGCTTACGCGAGCTGCGACGTCGTCATCGCCTCTGCGGCCGTGTCCGACTTCCGACCGGCCGCTGCCGCGACCGAGAAGCTCAAGAAGGACGCCGCACCTCCAGCAATCGAACTCGTGCGCACGGACGACATCCTCGCTGCTTTGGGAGCCGACAAAGGGGACCGGGTCCTCGTGGGGTTCGCTGCCGAGAGTTCGAACGTCATCGAGAACGCACGGGAGAAGCTCGCGTCCAAGAACCTGGACCTCGTGGTCGCGAACGACATCTCCACGGCGGAAGGAGGGTTCGGCGCCGACCGCAACCGGGTGACGTTCGTGTCCAAGGACTCCGCCGAGGAGACCGATCTCGTACACAAGCGCGAGCTGGCGGCCCGGTTGATCGATCGCGTCGTGGCGATGTGGCGCAGCTAGAACTGCAAAACAGGAGCGGCCCCGAGTCGTCGGGTGGGGGCGAGTGCCCGGAGAGTCGCACTTGATGGACTCCTCGCCCGGCACTACTATGATTCGGTGCCGCTGGGCGGCATCGGGCTGTGGCGCAGTTTGGTAGCGCACTTGACTGGGGGTCAAGGGGTCGCAGGTTCAAATCCTGTCAGCCCGACCAGAGAATGAGCAGGTAGAGGGCCGTGTTTCGGGAAACCGGGAGCGGCCTTCTACCGTCTCAGAGGGCGTTTGACAACAACGCTGACAACAACGGCACAAGCCTACAGCCCCAGAGCGTCAGAGAGTGTGTCCACCGCCGAACGGGACGCGGCCTCCGACACATGGCCGTAGCAATCGCCGGTGATCGCGATATCGTGATGCCCCAACAGCTCACTGACGGCCTTCAAGTGAACCCCGGCCTCGAGCCATGCGGTAGCCGCCGAGTGTCTGAGGGTGTGGACCCCAACGCCGTCGATACCGGCCTTCTCCGCCGCACTGGTGACCGCACGGAGGACGTTTCGGGGGTCGATCGGCGTACCCGTCTCTGTGGTGAAAACGTGGCCGGTGTCCGTCCAGAGGTTCCCGGCCCTCAAACGTTCTTCGGCTTGCGTCCTACGGTGCCGATCGAGGAGGCTGACGAGGGCAGGGGACAAGGGCAGGGTCCGGCGGCTCTGCTTCGTCTTCGGTTCACTGACGACGAGCTCACCCTCCACCCGCGCCAGCGTTCCCTTGACGCGCAGAGTTCCGGCCTCCAGGTCCACGTCCGGCCATCTGAGCGCGAGCGCTTCACCGCGCCTCAGTCCCGTCGCCGCGATCAGCGCGAGCATGTCGTGATAGCGGGAACCCTCGGCGGCCTTCAGAAGGGCCGCGACCTCATCGGCGCTCAAGTGCTTCGCCTCTTTGCGTTCGACAGCGGGGCGCTTCAACGCCGCGGCAGGGTTCCGCGCGAGCAGTCCGTCACGCACAGCGATATCGAGCGCACCGCGCAGGATCGTGTAGACCTGCCGTACCGTCGAATCCGCGAGTCCCTTGTCACGGAGGCTCTGCACAAGCGCCTCGATGTGCCGGGGCCGTATCTTGTCGAGCGGCATGTCGGCCAGCTCCGACGCCTCGAGGTGCTTTCGTGAGAGCGTCGCGTACAGCACCTTCGTCGTAGGCCGGCGGTTCGACGCGGCAAGCGACGTGTCGCGCCATTCCGCGAGCCACGAGCCGAGCGTCGCGGAGGCGTCACGGACGGGAGCGCCGACCTCAGCCCGCTCTTGGGCGCCTCTGAGCTTCTTGCGTACCTCAGTGCGTGTCTTGCCGTAGAAGTAGGTTCTCTTGCGCTTGCCCGTCACCGGATCGTCGGCGACTATCGCCGCGCACCAGCGGCCATCCGTGCGCTGACAGATCGACCCTTCGCCATTCGCTCGCCTAGTCATGGTGTGCCTCCTTCGGCCTTGCGCCTTGCCTTGTGGGCGATTGCCGTCATCCTCTCCGCCGTCTCGAACGGGGGCAGCCCATCCGTGTCGTTCCAGCGCTTCATCCGCTGTCTCCATGTGAGGTCGGGCGTCTCGGTCCAAAGCTCCAACAGCCTCTTGTCGCGCTCTGCGGTCGACAGTCTCGGTGCCCGTGATTCGAGGGACTCGACAGCGGCGCGATACGTCGCATAGACCTCCTGTGCCGAGATCGCGTCGCTGCTCACCTTGATCGTCAGCCTCCCGCCCGGCTCCCGCAACACGCGCGCACGGGGGAGCAGGAAGGTCCGGTCCGACAACAGGAAGGCGATCGCGTCGGCTTCGAGACAGTCCGTCTGCGTGACGATCTCCTGGGCGAGTTCGGACAGACGATGCAGTCGGCTCCACTGTAGGCGGCGTCCGACCCCGGCGAAGCTGCCGTAGAAGGCGTCGATTGCCTCCTGTTGGGTGAACCCGCGGAAGTAGTCGATGCGCCACTGTCTCCCGGGCAACGAGAACGGCTCGTAGCAATGGTCGGGGAGATCAGGGCTCTCGGGGCGGTGCCGGTAGCACAGCAAGGTCTCGCGATCCTCCGACCCCACGTCGATACCACGCTCATCGTGCAACGCGATCTCGCGCAGCACGTCGAAGATCCGCTCGGACTCTATGAAGCCGTCGAGTCCGAGGATCGTGAGCGCGGCCTGTTGCTCGCCGCGGAAGCCTTCGAGCACCCTCTTCGCCTCCCGTCGCCGCTTCGCCTCGGGCACCGGGGGCCACTGCGGGCCGAGATCGGCATCATCGGCGGGCCGGTAGCCCGCCTGCCGGAGATCGACAATCGTCTGGCTGAGGTCTTTGATGTAGGTGTCAGGCCACATCGCCGAATCCCCGTGGAGAAGGGCGGCGCAGCGCAGTTCCTTGATGCTCACGGGACCGCCGATTCGCTCCTCGACCAGCGGGCGTATGTCGTCAACCGACAGTTCGTGCGCGGGTCCGGGCTCCGGCACCGCAAGGCGCCCCTTCACTGTATACCTCCCGTCATAACCACAGTCGGCACGGTTATACCCTGACAGTATAACCTGTGAAGTGGCGTCCGACAACAACCGCACCGCACGGCCGCGGACGTGCACCTTGAAAGACGGATATGGAAGAGACTCAACCTTGTCGAAAGGAGGAAAAACATGGGGCATCTACTCACGATCGACGAGGCTGGCGAAGCCCTGAGAGTCGGCCGATCGAGCGTGTATGTCCTCATCCAGCGTGGGCAGCTCGAGAAGGTGAACCTCGGGCGAAAGTCGCTGGTCACGCGCCGTAGCGTTGAGCAGCTAGTGGCCAAGCTCCACGAGCGCGGCAAAGTCCCGATGGCCTGAGATGACGTTCGCGGACTACGCAACGGCCTGGGCATACGAGGGCTCGGCTACTGCAAAAATAGTCTTCTTGGCGGTCGTGGATCACATCGGCGCCGACGGGGTTGGCTGGCCGTCACTTTCGCGGCTTTCCAGCATGACGGGATTGCATAGACGCACGGTGATGCGAGCCCTCGATCGCCTTGAGGCCGATGGCGTGATCGCGCGGGAGCGCGTTTGCGACGGAAGGACATCGACTCGCTACAGACTAGTGGCACACGACCCCCAGGGACCGAGCACCCCTAGGGGCACGGCGTCACTGAACCAGGGGCACAGAGTCACCGGACCAGGGGCACAGAGTCACCGGACTAGGGGCACAGCGCCCCCCGAACCTATTAAAGAACCCACTAAGGAAAAGACCAAAGAACCGAAAGAGGACCGTCGTTCGATTCTCGAGGAGCTTGAGGAATGAGGTATTCACAACGACCGATACACGAGCTCGAGGCCATGATCGAGCGATTGCGCACAGACGACCCGGCCGATCCGCGACCGCTCTTCACCCTGACCGACCGGCTCCGTTCGCGCCTCAGCGTCGTCCCGGCCCGCTTTCGCGATGCCGTGACCGACGAGCCGATCCCTGAGCGGGGCCTGTACCTGTGGGGCGCTGTGGGCAGCGGCAAGACGCACCACGCCGCGGCCCTGGCGAACAAGGCCATCCGTGCTGGGGCTGCGGTCCATTGGGTGACGGCCTCTTCGTGGCTTGCCGCGATTCGCGCGTCGTTTAACGGTGGTCCCCCGCCGGCGACGCCCGCGGAGCTCGCCGACTGCGATTGCGTTGTGCTCGATGATCTCGGCGCTGAGCGTCCTTCCGAGTGGGCAATCGAGCAACTGCTGGATCTCGTGAACCGGATCTACGAAAGCGGCGACGTGACGCTGATCGTGACGAGCAACGTCCGACTCTCGGAGCTCGACGGGCGGCTTGGCCAGCGGATCACCAGCAGGCTTGTCGAGCTCTGCGACGTGCGCCACGTGACCGGCCCGGACCGCCGCCTCGACGCAGCGCGTGCGAGGCGTGGCCTCAAGGTTAACCCTGAAAGAGAAAGTGAGGTCTGAACATGTCCGATAAGAACACAGAGCGATTGACCGGAACTGTCGTCAGGATCATCGATATCACCTCCGGTGCGACTGTTGGCAATCGCGGGCTCGTCCAAGCGCCTGATGGTAGGCGATTCCTGTTCAGGGGCGTCGAGCTCCGACTTGGTGATGAGATCACCTTCCGTCCGCGATTGCCGAAGCTCGGCGCGCGAAGTGAACATCTATCAGCCCGATCGAGGGCGGCAAAGCTGAAGCGACTCCCCGAGGTCGCGGACGAGATCAAGAAAACGAACCACGTTTGCCTGCGCAGCGTTCGTGGACGATACACGGTTCGGGTTCCTCGAAGTGAAGTCCGCGTGTCCCCGATCACCAAAGAATACGAGCGTGATTTTCGCCGTCATGGTCCTGCGTTGCGATATACGGGCAGGCAGCGATGAGCCACTACTATCGGAAAGTCCCGCCCTCCGAAGTGCCGGCGGAGACACGCGAAGCCGCCGAACGCGCATTGGCGCATGGTCGCGCTGAGTTGAATCTTCCGGCGGTGCTTCTTCGGTGGATAGTGCCGGACGATGGTGGCGACATCATCTCCGAGAACGTCCTGCTCGGCGAGGTCCTGCGGAGTGACCCATCGGTGATCATGGTTCGGGCCGATCTCCCCGACACGGTAATGACGACGATTCTGCATGAATGCCGCCACATCGCTCAGGCCGTTCACGGGATCGACGAACCCTCAGAATACGAGGCGGCTGCTGAGGAGTACGCGATTGCGAGCATGCTCCGCTACAGCCGCGACGATGAGCAATATGTCCAGCATCTGGCAGAGCTGCCGGATGCACTGAAACCGACCAGCTCGCAGCGTCCAACCCGCAAACCCGAAGCGAGGGGTGCCGCCGCGAACGCTGCGCGTCGGCGTTTCGTTCCGAGCAATGTGGGGGAGGCCGCAGAAGCGGCGCTCATCGCTCACGGGCGACTCGCCCAAGCTCGAGCCGCCAGCGATTGCGGGATGCCTTGCACGGCCCGTGACGGCAGTCCGACCGGCGAGCCGTGTTGCGGATCGAAACCGTGCTCCGGCAGGAGGACCCTGGGGAGCATCGCCATGAACGCTGTTGACCGCTTGAGCGAACTCACACGCCAGCGCCGACATCACGTCGGTCTCGCGCCGGCGACATCGTTCCAGGACATTCTTGACGCTGAGCAGGATTCACAGATGAGGCGACGCCTCGAGGCCGCTTGGCAGTATGCCCGCTCGATGGTGAAGGCGCGGACAGGGCGAGACCTATGAAGGCCGATACCCCTATAGGTATACCCCCCCTCCCCTGTCAATCGGAGATGCGTTTCCGGATAACGGCGGGAGGTGGTGCGCTTCCACACTGCAGATGGCTCACCACGAAAAAAGCCATCGGGGGTATCCGGTCCCGATTCCGCACTCGAGTCGAGCACCGCGACGAAGTCTCTAGGGTTTCCTCGATCGAGATCTGACCGCTTGAGGGGCGTTCGCCCCTCCCTGATCTCATGGGGTCCGATCGCGGGCGAGGCGTGACACGCACACTGGATACGGCGGATCCGCCCCTTGGTGTGCGTGACGTATACTGCGTGGTGGGCTGCATATCACGGATATATGCAGACTGCAGATTCATGGTTAGATTGCCCGCTTGACGCCTGTACCATTTCTGGTACGCTCCTTGCATGGACGAGTCCGGCGGCGAGCAGCCCACCCTCTCAGTCAAGTTCTACAAGAGCGCGTCGGGTAGCGAGCCTGTACGCG